>SWCA01001920.1_pt1 | contig 71875 bp, 66 predicted proteins | sample 4692961 | NCBI WGS metagenome assembly SWCA01 (sample SAMN10267275, study PRJNA491770) | bioreactor metagenome | isolation source: DHS bioreactor inoculated with | place: Japan: off Shimokita Peninsula | reverse complement strand
ATTCAGTAACAAATGATAGAGGATCTTGTTTGGTGACTAAATAATCATATTTTGAAACGCGTTCACCATTAATTAAACGCTCTAATGAGAAATTCTTCTTTTTTGCCATCTTAGAAATCCTCCTTTACTTCAAACTCAGGAATTACACCTAAAACTTGAATCTTAAAGGCTGCTTCAAGTTGTTCTTTTGATTTATATGAATTATTCATAAGTTCTTTTATAAACACAAATCCTAATCCAGTAATACCACCTAAGATAATACCGATAACGACATAAAGTGGTTTATTTGGTGCTTCATAGACACCAACATCAGCAAAGGATGTACGTGTCACTTTATTTTTAAGTGTAGAAAATGCATCATTTCCGTTTGCTACTTGAATAGCATTATTGATGACCTCATCGACGATTTGTCTTGCGAGTTCTGGATCTTCATCCACAAACTTTATGTTAATAAAGAAACTTGTATTGGACGAAGTGATCGTTAGATTACTTCTAATTTGTTTTGGTGTATAACTTAAATCCAAATCTCTAACCACTTCATCTAAAACAACATCTTTACTCATAAACTCAGTAATAGTTGCAAGCAACTTTTGTGCTGTATTGTAATCATATGATCCATCAACAGTTTGATCTGTTTGAACTTGAACCATCACATCTGCATTGGATGCATACGTCTCATCTACGATTAAAAATGCATATCCTGCAGCAATCATCGCAAATAGAGTTGTGAATGTCAAGATGAGGACGATATGTTTCCTTACGATTAAATATAAGTCTAACAAACTAATTTCATTCTCTTGCATATCCATATTTTGCTCATTCATCTTCTAATCCTCCCTTGGACATTTGTTTAAATAGATTATAGCACATTTTCATCACCATAAACAACATATATTATTTTTTAAATAATAGGATTACTTCATCGATATCCTTTTTGACTTGTTCAAGTGAAGAAATCCAGAAATCTTTAGATGTCACATCGATATCCATAGTTTTCGCAACTTCTTCTACTGATGTTTTCGTTGTAAGTTCAAGTAAGTGATCATAATGTAGTAAGAATTTATCTGGATCTTTTAAATAAGTTGCATATAACCCTTTACCAAATAGAAGACCAAATGCATAAGGAAAGTTATAAAAACTTAAACCAGCACTATAATAATGGCCTTTATTAAGCCACATGTAAGGATGTAAGACCTCGTGATCAAGTCCATCGGTATATGCTTCTTTTTGAGCTTCAAGCATCCACTCTTTCATTTGTTTCTTATTGATTGGACCCGTTGAATTTTCAAACAGTTTAGACTCAAACATATATCTAGACAATATATCTATAATGACTTGAGTATCTCCTTGAAGAGAATTTTCTAGAACTGATAATTTTTCTTCATCTTTAGTCAGTGATTTTAATAAATAATTATTAACAATCGTTTCACAGAAAATAGAAGCAGTCTCAGCAAGTGGCATTGGATATGACCAATGTAGAGGATCATTATTAGCAATAATTTCTCCATGATATCCATGACCAAGTTCATGAGCCAATGTCAACACATCAGATAACGATCCTGTGAAGTTAGATAGGATTCTAGATTGTTTAATTTGTGGTTGATTAGAACAGAAAGCTCCACCTCTTTTACCTTTTTTAGGAAATGGATCAATCCAGTTATGGTCAAATGCTTTTGTAGCAAAATCACCTAAATGTTTAGAGTATCCATAAAAAGCATCTTTAATGATTTTTTGTGCTTCGTCGTATGTATAAGTTTTTGCAAGTTTTCCAACTGGCGCAAACAAATCATAAAAAGGTAGTGCACCTTTATGCCCTAGATAATGTGCTTTTTCTTTTAAGTAAGCCGCAAAATGAGGACGATATTCCAGCATAGCTTCAATCATCGCATCCAATGTTTCTTTTGTCATATTAGATTGCGATAAAGTTTTAGATAGTGCTGATTCATAACCTCGAAGTTCATTCATTGTAGTGACTTCACGTTTGATATTTGATAAAGCAAAAGCTACTTGATCTTCAATTTTTTCGTATGCTTTAAGTTCAGCATGATATGCTTTTTCTCTTACGTCTTTATCATTTTCGTAAGCCATATTTCTAATTTCACTTAATGTGATTTCTTTACCTTCATAATCTACTGGAAGGTTAGCAGTCGTGATTGAGTGAAGTTGAGACCATCCTGATGAAGCAAACTCTCTCATCTTTGAATATAAAACCTCTTCTTTCTCAGATAAAAGATGAGTAGCATCTTCTTGATCTTTTTTAAGTAGATATAAATATTTTCTAATAAGACTAGAGTGTTCTTTTACCTTGTCAAGATCGACAGATGCTAGGTATCTTTGAAAAATGACTTGTTCTGCAGTTACTTTTCTAAAGATTTGTTGGAGTTTCGCCATATATCTAGGTGCAACCTCATGATTCACATCAGTAGCCATCGTGAGTGAAGCAAATGCTCCCAAAGATCTTGATGTTTTTACAATTTCTTCTTCTCTTTTAATATAACCCTCGATATATTGCATATCGTTTTCTTGTTTTTGATATAGAATGTAATTTTTTAGGTCATCCATTTTTTCTTCAAGTTTTTTTAGATCACGCTCATAAGCATCATCAAAACCATGATATAGATCATTTAAATCCCAATTTTTCATTTTAATCCTCCTAAACGATTATCTTATTTAAATTATATCACTAATGTGATATTAAAAAAAGGCGAAATATCGCCTTTTAGATGATTGGTAAGTACTTTTCAAGTTCAAATGCTGTCACTCTAACTTTATACTCATCCCATTCTCTTGATTTTGCTTCAATCAATTTAGTAAAAAGAAAATCTCCAACTGTTTCTCGCATGAGTGAAGAACTACTAAAGTTTTCAACAGCTTCTTTTAATGATTCGGGTAAATTTTTGATGCCCAAACGTTTACGTTCTGAGTCACTCATCTTAAATAAGTTTTTCTTAAGTGGGCTTAATGGAGTCATCTCATTTTTCAATCCCTCTAACCCTGAAGCCAATAATCCTGACATTGCTAAATATGGGTTAGCTGATGGATCAACTGATCTCACTTCAATTCTTGTCGCGTTACCTCCTGCAGCTGGAATTCTAACCATTGTTGAACGATTCGCATCACTCCATGAGATGTAGCATGGCGCTTCATATCCTGGAACTAAACGTTTATATGAGTTAATTGTAGGATTTGTAAGCAATGCAAATTCTTGAGCATATTTCATCACACCAGCAATGAATCTAAGTGCGGTTTCTGATAGTTGGTTTTCTGTTGTTGGATCATAAAATAAATTCTTACCATCTGTTGATAATGAACAGTTTGTATGCATCCCTGAGCCATTAATGCCTTGAATAGGTTTTGGCATGAATGTTGCATGATACCCGTGGCGTCTCGCAACATTTTTGACAACAATCTTAAATGTTTGAATATTATCACATGCTTCAAGTGCATTATCAAAATGGAAATTAATTTCATGTTGGCCAAATGCCACTTCATGGTGCGATACTTCCATATCAAAACCCATTTTTTCAAGCTCTAAAACGATATCACGTCTGACATCTTCTGATCCATCAATTGGAGCTAAATCAAAATAGCCACCTAAATCAGAAAATTCCATCGTTGGTTTTCCGTGCTCATCAAGTTTAAATAAGAAAAACTCAGGTTCAACACCGACATTAAACTTCTCAATACCTAGCTCTTTCATTTTTTCTAAGTTCTTTCTTAAAATGTATCTTGGATCTCCTTCAAAAGGTACATGATCTGTAGTATAAACATCACAAATCAATCTTGCTACTTTTCCTTCTGGAAGGCTTTCCCACTCAAGAATTAACCAAGTCGATAAATCTGGATATAAATACATATCTGCTTCATCGATACGCACAAAACCTTGAATAGATGACCCATCAAACATAATTTCGTTTGATAATGCACGTTCAAGGTTGGTTGCAGGTATTTCTACATTCTTTACAGTCCCTAACATATCTGTAAATTGTAGTCTTACATACTTAACGTTGTTTTCTTTGGCTTCTCTTAAGATATCTAATCTTGTATATTCTTTCATAAATTTACACTTTATCCCCTTTTTTTGATTAAATTGTATGTCAAAAGAGATAAAATGTCAATCTAAATGTAAATTATTGTCATTTCTTTACATTAATATGCTTAGAATGTACCATAAGTTACATATTTTATAAATTGATTGTAATAAATACATCCTAGATATGGATCATCGTCGTTTGCAATATTCAATTGACGTTCATCAAGCATATCAATCGATGAAATATGTCCATCAGTATAACTCAAAATAATATCTTTAATTTCTTCTAGTCTTTGAATTAGACCACCAAAACGATAAGATTGAACTTCAAATCCATACATCTTATTTTCTAAGTACCATTGTTTTCTAAAAACAAACAGTAGTTTCTTAATATCTTTAACGATTTTTACAATTTTGTGTTCGGCTAGCTCTTTTAAAACATTCACATCTTTTTGATGATAAGCTTCATAAATTTTCAAGCTCAATAATGCTTTATCCTCTAGAATATGAGTAAGTCTATAAATGGTATCAAAGATATACTGGTAACTTGACTCAATTTTGGTATATGGTTTAAGTTTATCTTTAATCTTTTGATAAGTTTTCTCATAAGATTTATGCATATATATATTTGGATCACCTAAAAGTGCATCTTCAAATAATAAGTATTTAGAAGGGTTTACGGTTTTAATCTCTTTTGCTGGATAGATTTGATTAGGTAAATCCAAATCTAACCATGCTTGTTTAGGATAACCTGTCAAATTTAATAAGAAATGATCCATATTTTCTAGTTCATCACCATAAAAACGATCTGCAATAAAATAAAGACTTGGCAAAATAGAAAACATTGATGCTTCTGCGCCGTTATCACCCCATGATGTAACTACAAAGTGATTGACGTTCGCTCGTTTACATGCAGATATGGCTGGAATAGAACTTCTTCTTGAAAAACCGTTAAATGGCACAAAACCTACCCATTTCCAAGCACCACCAGCAAACCCATAGTTCGAGGTTAATGTTTTTAATGAATCAAATTTATCATCATAATCTTTTTGATCTACGTGATAATAATCCCAATAGACAAGTTCAACATCACTTGGTATCATATCTTTGATGTCATCAAATGATGTGACACCTTTAGCAAAATATTGTCCACCTCTTAAATGAAAAAACATATCTGCCCACATGGATGGTTTGATGTCATGTTTCTTGCAGATATCTAACACCTTATTTAAGTGCTTAATCATGATATCCATACGGTTTTGATATCCATGTTTCGATAAGTATTTACCTAAACCTAACATCCAAGCTTCATCCATACCAATATTAATGATGTGTGTTTCAAATAAATCTTTAACTGTCACTAACATTTTTTCAACAAGTTCATAAGTTTTTGGTTCATCTACGAGCATAATATCGTTAATATCTAAGATTTGATTGTACTCCTTATGCTTAAAGATTGCATTTAAGTGTGCGAGTGTTTGAATATATGGGATAACCTTGATATCAAACAGTTTAGAAAAAGCGATTAAATCCTTGATTTCGGCTTTTGTGTAACGTCCGCGCATATAGCCAAACTTAGGTTCACTCTCGATTTCAAATAAATCTTCTAAATATAAACCAATATAGGTATATCCCATTAAAGATAAATTAACGATTTGTCTTTTGAGTGTTTCAATGGTTGGTACTGCATTTCTAGCACAGTCAATCATATACCCAAGTTCATTTAATTGTCGAGTTCTTTTGATATGATAATCATTTTCATCTAAATGACTAAAGATATAACCGATTGCTGCAAAGATATCTCTTTTTTTGTGGTAAAAAACCTGGTAGTCTTTGTTGTTTTTAATGATTTGATAATCTTGATCATTTGATTGTTCAAACTGAATAGAATCAACTTGATTAAAGTCAAATTGACTATAGTTTTTAATCATTTCTAATTGTTTTTTAATGTCTAGTTCTTTAATTTGCATAATGTTCTCCCTTCAATGAAAAACATGGCTTATTTCTAAACCATGCGTGTATATATTTTTTTGCTGTTATCAATAGGTACTGCACCTGAAGCTTTTTCATAAAACACCCAGTTCTTTGGTTCAACGCCACCGATGATTGCATAACCATAACCATCATGTTTCATTGACACTAAGCACTTTAAGAGTAATGCTTTTCCAATGCCTTGCCCACGATAGGTTTGATCTACACCTGTTGGCCCAAAATATGCTTTAGCAGTTGAGTCATAACAAGCAAATCCAATGATTTTACCTTCATCAACTGCAATATAGCATGTTGGATGGTTTTGGTATAGTCCAGCTTTCGCCTCTGATACCCATCCTGCTGAGAAGTTCTCTTCAATAAACTTTAAAACTTTATCACTGTTTGGTGATAATACTCTTTTGATCTCATATTTGCACTCTACATCTTTAATGATCGGTTGATATAAATCAACTAACATATCTTTAGAATCGCTTGCCATTTTAATAATCTCCCTATTTTCATATTTATACCTTGATTATATCATATAAAAAATGGCTTAAATCATCTTTAAGCCATTCTTACAATTATTGAAATTTATTTACATTATTTATCAGCTTTTGGTTTTGGTTTAATCAAGTTATGATAGTAATCTGCTTTATTGATTTGTTGGTTTCTTGCAATCGATAGTGATCCTTTAGGAACATCAGTAGTCACTGTTGAACCAGCAGCAATAAAAACTTCATCTTCGATGGTAAGAGGTGCAACCATATTGACATTACAACCAATAAAGACATCATCACCAATCTTAGTCTTATGCTTATTTACGCCATCATAGTTAACCGTAATTGATCCACAACCAAAGTTTACATTCGATCCAACTTCTGCATCACCAATATAAGATAGGTGTGCAGCTTTTGTATTTGTGCCTGTAGAGGATTTTTTAACCTCAACGAAGTTACCAATTCTATTATGCGTACCAATCTCTGCATGATTTCTTAAATGGGCGAATGGACCCACAGTTGTATAAGCTCCGACGATAGAATCATAGACTAATGAATGCTTAATTTCTGCATGCTCATCAATGCGACCATTATGAATTTCCGTGTTTGGTCCAATAACTGCACGTTCTCTTATCACAGAATCACCAGTGATGGTTGTATTTGGATAAATGGTAACACCTGGTTCAATAATGACATTATGACCAATGGTAATGGTATTTGGTGATACCATTTCAACACCATTTAACATATGATTTCTATTGATTTCATCTCTTAAATATCTTTCAGCGATACTTACAGAATATAAATCATTTACACCCATCATTTGATATGCGTCACGCACAACAAATGATCCGATTTTGTAATCATGCCTCATGAGTGCAACGATATCAGTTAAATAATACTCACCTTTACGTTCATTTTTCTTAATCGTTCTTAATACTTTAAATAAAGCCTTATTATTAACGACATAAACACCAGAATTGACTTCTTGGATTTTCTTTTGTTCACCAGTACAATCTTTATCCTCAACGATTGCAGCAATCGCACCATACTGATCTCTAACGATACGACCGTATGATTTTGGATTATCAAAAACCATGGAAACCACAGTTAAATCATTACCCATTTCCTCATGTGCTTTTAAAATCTTATCTGTTAATTTGATTTCCATTAAAGGCATATCACCAGGCAAGATAAAAGTGACACCTTCTTTATCTTCTAAAATCGGCGCTGCAGATAAAGCTGCATGGCCTGTGCCTAATTGTTCTGTTTGTTCAGCATAATGAACACGATCCTTTAAGATGTCCATTAAGACTTCTTTTTGGTGTCCCACAACAACAACTGTCTCTTCAATCTTTGTTTTTTCCAATTTTTCAACGATATATTCAATCATTGGTTTTTTCAAAATTGGATACGCACATTTTGGCATTTCTGTTTTCATTCTTGTGCCTTTGCCGGCTGCAAGCACAAGTCCATAAGTTTTAGGCATAGTTTTCATCTCCCCAGTTTTTTATTTTTGATACGATGCTTAAAATAGTATGTTTCATGATATGTTCATTTTGATGTGATACAGTCACTCTAATCAAATTTTCAGTGCCTGATGGTCTAACTAAAAGTAGACTATCTTCACCTAATGAGTGTTTCACATCTTCTAAAAAGCGTTTCATTTCGTCAGTTTTTAAAATCGATTTATCAACATCTTTAATATTAATGAGTTGATAAGGAAATAATGTAATATCTGCAGTTAACTCAGCAATAGATTTATCTTCTTCTGCGATAATTGCTAAGAGATACATCGCAACTAATAAGCCGTCACCAGTGTGTAATAAGTTTCTCATAATGATATGTCCACTATTTTCACCACCAATGATGTAATCATTTGAGGTGAGTTCCAGTGATACATATTTATCACCAACATCGGTTAAAGAATAATCAATTCCATTTAATTTAAGTGCTTTAAGTATACCAGGATTACTCATTTTTGTTAAGACAACATGATTTTTAGCAAGCAATCCTTTTTTCTTTAAGTAATTAGAAATGATATAGATGATTTCGTCGCCATCATAAACGCGATCTTTATCACAAATAAGGAGTCGATCTCCATCACCATCAAAACTAAAGCCTAAATCAAGTTCATTTTCCCTAACATAACTTTGAATCAGTTCCATATGCGTTGATCCACAACCCTTATTGATATTTAGGCCATCAGGTACATTACCAATTTGCACACTATTTGGTGCAACTTTAGATATAAGTTCATGAGCGATTTGATAGTTTGCGCCATTCGCACTATCGTATGCAAGTTTAATATCTGTTTGTTTTAACTCAAATTGATCATAAACTTCTAAATAGGTTTCTTTAAAATCAATTGCATATTCGAATGTCCCAAAGGTTTCAATGGTTCCTTTAGGTTCATCAATAAACTTTTCTAAGACTTTTTCTTCGTCATCTGTAGTCTTAAAGCCTTTATTAAAAACTTTAATACCGTTATCTGTATATGGGTTATGTGACGCAGTCACCATCACTCCTATGATTTCTTTTCTTTTTGAATAATATGCCACCATCGGTGTTGAACACACACCAGCAAATCTCACATGGCAACCTTCAGACAATGCACCAGCTGCAATCATATAAGCTAACATTGGTGATGATAATCTTGTATCATACCCAATAATCACTTCTTTTGATTCAATTGCATGTGATAATCCTTGTCCAATTTTGTAAGCTAGGTTTGCATCCAATTTCTCAAATGCAACGCCTCTAACGCCATCTGTTCCAAAATATTTTCCCATCTAACTCCTCCTTATTCTACCGTAACACTTTTTGCAAGATTTCTTGGTTTATCAATATCAAGACCACGTTCTAAAGCTGCATAGTATGCAAAAAGTTGTGTCGGTACAACCATCGCCATAGGTGTTAACAATGGATGTACATCTTTTAAGATAATGTCATCATCTTTATGTGATGTTGATTTCAATGAAATTTTAATGGTTGATGCACCACGTGCAATCACTTCATTTAAGTTCGATCTTGTGTTACTTGATATTTCTTTATTTGAGATTAAAGCAATCACAGGTGTTCCATCTTCAATTAAAGCAATCGTTCCATGCTTTAACTCACCTGCAGCAAACCCTTCTGTTTGAATGTATGATATTTCTTTTAACTTTAAAGCAGCCTCTAAGGCAGTATAGTAATCGATCGTTCTACCGATATAAAAACAATTTCTTTTAATGATAATCTTATGAACCAAAGATGATACATCTTGAGTTGATAAGAAGTCTTCAATGGATAATGCAACTTCAGTTAATGCTTTCTTTAAATCAAAGGTTTGTTCAGATAAAGCATAGGCTAAAACTGCTAATACACCGATTTGTGCAACATAAGCTTTTGTCGATGCTACTGCAATTTCAGGACCTGCAAAAAGTTCTAAGTAATAATTAGATTCTCTTGCGAGTGTTGATGTTTTCACATTTGTTACAGTTAAAGTTTTATAGTTCATCTTTTTAGTCTTCATGAGACATGCTCTAAGATCAGCTGTCTCCCCTGACTGTGAAATCATTAAAAAGAATGGTTTTTCAGTTAAAAGTGGTGTATGATATGCAAATTCTGATGCAATATGTACTTCAACTGGGATTTCTACAAGTTCTTCTAAAATATATTTTCCAACATAACCTGCATGCATGGATGTTCCAGCAGCAAGTATATAAATCCGATCAGATGCTTTGATATCTTTTAAGACTTGCTTAGCAATCTTAATCTCTCCATCTTCAAAGTAATTTTGTACAATTCTTCTAACGACTGATGGTTGTTCATAAATCTCTTTCAACATATAATGCTGATATTCTCCAATATCGGCATCAGCTTCGTCTAAGTCAATGTCTAAAAATGAAGTCGGTAATGGTTCATGATTTAAATTATACATGGTTACTCGATCAGCTTCACACACAACAAACGTATGATCCGCTAATGCAATATACTGATCACTATACCCCACTAGAGCCATCAAATCAGATGCAATCGTTACACCATCTTCGGATTGTCCTAAAACTAGTGGTGACTTGTTTTTAGCTGCATAAATCGTATGTGGTGATTCTGTATCAATGACTAAAAGTGCGTAAGATCCTTCTAAAAGTTTAAGTGTTGTTAAAATCGCATTTTCAACACTTAAAGTTTCACTAAATGATTCGATGAGTTGTGCAATCACTTCAGTATCTGTTTCAGAGTAAAAAAGTGCGTTTGCTAAATATTGTGACTTGAGTTCCTCATGATTTTCAATCACACCATTATGAACAATGATAAATCTTTTTGATTGTGAATAATGGGGATGTGCATTTTCTTTTGTAACTTTCCCATGTGTTGCCCATCTTGTGTGGCCAATACCTATGTTTGAAATCAATGTATCTTTTGTCAGTTCTTTTAATTTTGAGACGCGTCCAAAATCTTTATAAATATCAAATGCTCTAAACTTTGAATTAAATAAAGAAATACCTGCGGAGTCATATCCACGGTATTCTAATTTCGTAAGTCCATTTAAGACGACATCTTTTGCGTCATGTTTATGTCCGATAAATCCAACTATGCCACACATATGCGTTTCCCTCCAGCTTCACTTTGTGTTATGTCTATTATACAATAGATTTCTTTCAAATTTGATACATTATGAAAAAAAGATTGTTGATTGAAAAAAAACTTTCACAACAATCTTCATTTTTTTCTATTCAGCTAATGCATCAATGACGTCATCATAACCTAATACGCCACGTAAACGCCCTTTTTGATCAATAACGGGAATATCATGGTTTGATTCTTTGAGTTCCTTTAAGACGTCTTTAATATAGCTATTTCTTAAGACTGGACGATACGTATCGTCTTTGATTAATGCTTTAATGGTCTTATTTCTTGTTTTTTCAACATCTTCTTTTAAAACAACGCCTAAAAGCATGTTGTTATCGTCTGTCACATAAACAGAATCAATTTCCTTCTCATCCATAAAAGTTTTCGCTTCTTCAATCGATGCGGTTGGATGAAGTGCGTTTTTCACTTTTCGCATAATCCCTCTCACTTTTAAGATTCTTGAACGATCGACATCTGCAATAAAATCTCTCACATAATCATTTGCTGGTGTTTTAAAGAAATCATTGAATGTTCCAATTTGTACAACTTCTCCATCTTTCATGAGTGCAATTTTATCACCCATTCTAAATGCTTCATTCATATCGTGAGTAATAAATACGATTGTACGATCTTCGTCTTCATCTTCAAGTGATAATAATTCATTTTGCATATCACGTCTAATTAATGGATCTAACGCACTATAAGGTTCATCCATGAGTAATAAAGCTGGGTTATTGGTTAAAGCTCTTGCAAGCCCTACACGTTGTCTCATCCCACCTGAGAGTTCAGAAGGCATGTAGTGCTCCCAACCTTTAAGTCCTACCTTTTCGGTTGCGATCATCGCTTGTTTAACCATTTCTTCTTTTTCAACACCTTGGATTTCTAATGGATATTGCACGTTTTCTAAAACAGTTCTATGTGAAAAGAGTCCAAAGTGTTGAAACACCATTGAAACATCTTTTCTTCTATAATCTCTTAGTTCTTCTTTAGATAACTTTGTAATATCTTTTCCATTGATAAGGATTTCTCCTCTTGTCGGTTTGTTTAAAAGGTTTAGCGTTCTAATAAATGTTGATTTCCCACTACCAGATAAACCAACAATCACAAATAGTTCATTCTTGTTGATTTCAAAGTTCACATTTTTATTAGCAACTGTTGCGCCTGTTTTCTTTTTAATTTCTGCAGCTGATAGACCTTCATCAATCAGCTTTAAAGCTTTTTCTTTTTGTTTAGGCGTACCAAAAATAACAGATAAGTTCTTAACAGTAATATCTACACTCATTTTTGTTCACCTCTTTTTTCTTCAAGTTTCTTCGCAACACCTTGTAACACTCTATCTAATATGATTGCTAAAAAGACAATTGCAAATCCACCGACAAAGCCACTACCAACATCAATGTTTCTATTCGCTATTAAAACGATTGATCCTAATCCACCTGCACCAATCATCGATGCAATAACAACCATAGCGACAGCCATCATCGTTGTTTGATTTAAACCAGTCGCAATCGTTGATAAAGCTTGTGGTAATTCGATCTTAAATAGTAATTGTTTTGAAGTTGAACCAAAAGATTTACCTGCTTCAATCATTTCCTTATCAACATTTCTAATTCCTAAGAATGTTAATCTAATCAGAGGTGGTACCGCATAAATGATGGTTGCAAACGTCGCTGGTACTCTACCGACTTTAAATAACATCACGGCAGGAATTAAATAAACAAATGAAGGAATGGTTTGCATCATGTCTAATATCGGTTTTAAAATGCTTTCAACACGTTCTGATTTTGCCATCCATATACCAAAAGGTATACCGATTAAAAAACTGATGAATACAGCGATGATGATAATCGTCACAGTTGAGATCATTTCATCCCATACACCAAAGATCCCTATGGATGCTAATAAAGCAGATAATACAATTGCTGTTTTATAATTATATAAGTATTTGGTAAACGCAAATAATAAAACTACAAAAATCCACCAAGGGGTTTGTAAGTTTCCTAAATTAAGATCGATTGCTGGATTTTCTATAACCATGTTATAAAAAAGTAACCATACAAGTAATAATCCAAAAATATAACCCCAAACATACTTCATCTTAAATACTTTCTTTCCTAAAATATAAACAAGTACTGCAACCACCCAAATCCACCAAGGGGTTTGCGTTAGCAAATTACTCATCATATTGATTGATGTTAGAATCACAACTCTAACAAATTCAAACAACCAGCTAAAAGCTTCTTTAATCCAATTAAAGGCTGCATCAATCGCATTAGCCAGTTGATCTCCAAAATTCAAAAACTCTGGAAAATTTAACATAAAATCAATCCTCTCTTTTTCTCATAAAAATAATATGTAGTGCGGTGGCACTACATATTAGTTGTTTTGTTCTTATAGTGAAGCTTCTACTTTGGTAACAATATCTTCTGGAACCCAAGCAGTCCACATATCTTTGTTGTTTGCTAACCACCATACTGCAGTGTCAGCTGCAGATAATTCATTTTCAGCCATATATGCAAGTGCATCAGATGCAACTTGTGCAGATGTTCTAAAGTTTTCTAAAAACTCTGCAATTTCTGGATGTGTTTCTACAAAATTATTAGAAGCAACAACAGTTACATCATTTGTAGGCACCATACCAGCACCTGTATCTTTATCATAATCCGCTTGATCTTTTAATAAAGTCATATCAAATAAACCCATAATCGTTGTAGGTTCCCAGTTATAACCAGCCCAAGGCTCTTCGCTATTATATGCGTCAGTTAATGTCGCATCTAATAATGCAGTTGATTCAAGTGGTCTAAAATCGAAATGTTCTACTAACTCTGGATAGACTTCATCATTGGTAAATTTATTGACTAAAAATGCTGTTACTTGCCAACCTGAAGGTCCACCATAAACAACAGCTTTATCTGTTGCTGGATCCCAGTTTGTTACTTCTGGATCAGGAAATAACTCTTTATGATCAACTAAATCTGTAATATATTCGATATCATATTGATCAGCTAAATATGTTGGTATATAAATACCTTGAAAATTATCATTAAAATTAAGTCCTAATTCTTGATAATTTCCAGTTTCAATATCATTTTCATATGTAGGCATATTGTCAGACCATGTTTCTAAGTTTAAATCAATTGAACCATCTGTTAAAGATGCTATGAGTAGTGGTGTATCCACTTGCATTACTTCAACTTCAACGCCATAACCTTCTTCAATAATGATTTTTGCAACTTGGTTATAAAATTGATTGGATTGCCAGTCGCCTTCACCAATCACAATCGTGTTTGATTCATATTGACAAGCAGCAAGTGACACTCCTGCAAGCAATACTGTAAATATTAATAATAGTTTCTTCATGTTATCTCTCCTTTTTTTCTCACAACTTCTATTATACCTATAGGTTGTCAGTTTGTAAAGGATAACTATAATGAAAACGGTTTTAACTCATAAAAAAAAGCCATCGATTGATGGCTTTATAAATGGATTTTATCGCGTTTAAATCTCTTGTCTCTTGAAAATATGATTTGTTAATAAGAATAAGACAATACTAAAGCATGCTGTCGATAAAATTGGTTTCCAAAGTTCACTTTGTTCGATCGTACCTGTAAGGATACTATTGACAATTGATGATGCACCTGAAGGATTAAACACAGCGATTTCAATGGAAATATTTAGGATTTGTAAAACTGCATAGATGGCAAAAGCAAGTAAAGCTGAAGTTGTTGTTGTTTTACCAATCACACTTACGAATAACGCAACTGCAGTAAAGAAAATACCCATTAACCAATAGAGTAGTAAACTCATCCAAAATCCATCATACATGTATGCGCCAAATAAAAGATTTGTATACCATCCAGATAAGATTGTAGATACTAAAAGCAAGATGGTAAAGACCAAGATACCAATGATGAACTTACTTACTAAAAACTGGAATCTAGAGACTTTTTTTGTTAAAACGAGTAAGATTGATCCTTTACTTTTTTCTTGTGACACTGTTGTAGACATGACAATCAAATAAACAATTAAACAAATAGAGTTCATGTTTTTAAAGACTTGTCCCCAAGAATCATATAAGGTAGGATCTGGAAAACTAATCGTAATATCCCCTGCAACTGCTGCAAGAATTTCATTCATGAACTTCGCTGTTGCAGGCGAAGATATCGCAAAAAATACGAAAACTGCAGTAAGGATAAATCCCTTAGATGTCTTGATATATTCGATTAACTCTTTTTTGAGCAACTGGAATTTAAGCATTTCCATTCACCACCTTAATAAAGATATCTTCAAGTGATACTTCTCTCACTTGAATTTTTTTAACATAGACTTTACGTTCATAAAGTAGGCCACTTACAAGATGTCTCATTTGATCAATGTCTGAACCAAAGATGGCAACTCTAAATTTATCAATTTCCACATGATCAATAGATTCGTGTTTAGCGAAATCTTCAAAAATCTTTGCATCTTCCTCATTTTCACATTCAATATCTAATGTTCTAATATCAGGTACTTCTTTAATATGTTCAATCGAATCTTCTAATAATTTTTTACCTTCATTAATGATAATGATGCGGTCACAGATTCTTTCAACATCTGCTAAGATATGTGTTGAAAAGAATACTGTTACTTTTCCAGCGAGTGATTGAATGATGTCCATCACTTCTTTTCTTCCGATCGGATCAAGGGCTGATACAGGTTCATCAAGTAAAACGACTTTTGGATTGTTGATGAGTGCTTGAGCGATACCTAAACGTTGTTTCATACCTCTTGAAAAAGTTCCGATTTTTCGATTTTGAACTTTTTTAAGATTAACTAATTCCAGAAGTTCTTTGGTTCTCTTGATGATCTCTTCTTTAGACATATCATAAAGTCCACCTGAAAAATGTAAGAACTCTTTTGGAGTCATCCAATCATAAAACCCTGGAACATCTGGTAAATATCCAATGACATCTATAAACTCATTACTTCCAAAGACAACTTTTTTACCCATGATTTCAATCTCACCGGCAGTTGGTTCTGTCATGCCTATGATCATTTTAAGTGTTGTTGTTTTTCCAGCGCCATTAGATCCTAAGAATCCATAAATTGACCCTTCTGGTACAGATAAATCTAAGTTGTTAACAGCAAAGACACCATTATAATTCTTAACGAGTCCCTTAATCTTCACTGCTGTCGACATCTTCTTCTCCTCTAAAAACAAAGTAACCAACTGATCCGAATAATCCACCAAGGATAATTATTAAGACCCATACTTTTTTACTATCGAATCTAACTTTTTGTCTCTTTGACAAACTAATAAGAGCAGTCACTTGCAGTATAATTTGTACAACCGCAAATGGCCATAAATACTTTAACATTTCATCAAACATTTCTTTTCTCCTTTAATCTTTTATGATTTATTTAACATTGTCGTTGTGACAACGTGTGAAATTTTTCTTAGCTTTCTACCATCATCTGCGCGGTTTTGAATACGTTTCATAATGCTTTCAGATAGTTCTTTTGATAACTCCATCATTTCTTCATTTGTTAAATAGATGGATACACTACTAAACCCAATATTATTGGCAACATCTTTTAAAGCATCTTTATGATTCATATATTCAGAAAAATCTGATAATAAAGAAATGATATACTGACTAAACAATCTTAAATAGTCATCTTTTGTAAGATTTTTTGGATCACTTACAACACTGTTTAATCCATCTTTCTTTAATCCATATACTTTTTCAATAATGCCATTAATACGATTTTCTGAAACTACTTCAATGATTTCTAATGACAATAATGATTTAAGATGCCTATATAAAGTCGCTTGTGATGTATCTGCACATGCTTCTTGGATTTCTTTGGTTGTTGCCTGCTGTCTAATGCCTAATTCTTGTATAATTTTCATGCATACTGGATGCATTATTGCTTTAATTGCATCTTTTTCCATATTTACACCTTCTTTTTATATTTGCTAACGTTATCATGCATGTATATGTTATCATTTGTGATAATGTTTGTCAATACATAAAATAAAAAAAATCATCGAAGTGATGACTTTTTATCATTTAAGATATTTTATTGTCTGTTCTTTAACCTTTTTATCGCCTAAAATGTATAGGGTCATTCCAGATTCTATGATTGTTTTCGGATCAGGGATTTGATATAAATCTCCTTCTTTTTCATACGCTATAATCAAGCCTTTGGTGTTATCATATATTTTTAAAGACTCAAATGATTGTCCTAAATGCAAAGAATTATTTGGTATTTCACATGTGAAATATGAAAATGGGAAAACATCTTTTTCATAAGTGTTAACGATTTGTTTAAATTTCTTTTCTAGTTGTTGATTGATTTTTGCCTGCTCATTTAAAAGATGTTCTGTTTCTTTTACAATGTTTTTATTTGATCTGGTATGTTCGAAATGTTTGATATATGCCCTCGCATCTAAAATCGAAGATACATAAATCCCACTTCTTTCTTTAACAGATACAACATTGTAATTTGATAAAAGCTGCATTGCTTTTCTAATCGTCTCACTTGAGACATTATATTCAGAAGATAGTAAAGAACGACCTCTTAGTTTTTCGTTTTCTTTAATATTTCCTGATACGATTCTTTTAGCAATTAAATAAGCGATTTCTTCATATCTTGATAAGTGTTCACTTGATTTCATATGATCCATCCATTCCATATGATTTATATAGGATTATTATACCTTTATTTGTGAATCTTTTAAAGTGTATCTTTTATAGATTCATAAGATTTGAGTTTATATATAAATATATAGCCAATGCCTAATAATCCTAAAATTGCGATATATAAATATAAGGTATCTCCTAGTGCATCAATAATGGATCCAGATATTAATGTGGAGATGATTGCACCTAAACCATAAGCGGTAAAGATCATGCCATAAACTCTAGCATAATAGTTAGAACCATAGTAAGCTTTTACCATCGATGGCATAATCGATAACCATGCACCTAAATTAAACCAAAACAATCCATAGGTGATTATATATAATAAAAAACTTTGTCCCTGATTTAAAATACCGATAAGTGCAGCTAATCCAATAAGTGATAAACTGATCATGCTTGGTTTAATCAAACCAAGACGATCAATAAGATATCCAAAAAGTGGTCTTGCAAAACCATTACAAATCGCGAAAATTGACAATGATAAAGTTACTAGTTTATCGTCAAAAGCATAATATTGTGCACCGGCTTGATAAGACAAACCAATCATCATTAACCCGATTGCGGTTGTAATCATGAAAAGACCATATAAAATATAAAACTTATGTTTGAGTAATTTATCTAAAACAAGAGGTTCTCTTTGTTCTTTTTCATCAAAATGCAGCTTATAAAATGCACCAAGTGGAAGTTGTGTTAATAAAAAGATAGCCGCAAATATTAAAAATGTTTGATCAAGGCCAACATTAACCAATAATACTCTACCGATCGGTGCTGTAATTAACGGTGATAAACCAAATCCTAATAAAACTATACCAGTATATAATCCTTTTTTTTCGATATGCGATCTTTGAATGATATAGATGGGTATACCATAAACCATACCAACCCCGGTACCTATGAGGATCCCATATCCTAGTATTAGGAGTAAAAAATGAGAAGCGACACTAGAGATGACGAATCCGAAAATAATCATCATGGTCCCTAAAATCATGGTAGACCTTAAATATTTCTCATTTAAGAACTTTCCTGTCATCATCATTGCTAATGCATAAAAAAGGAGTGAAAACATATATGGAAGTCCACTTTCTAAAGTGGACAGATTGTACATAGATTCTACTTCAGTTCTAAAAATACTATATGCATAAACAGTTCCCATCAGTAACATCATCCATATGCTTGAGATGATGATATAGATAAATTTTCTTCTTGTCATGATGCCTCCGTTTGTTTGAATTTCAAATCTTTTTTATTATAGCATAATCAAGCAAAAGATATGAAGTAAAAAGATAAAAAAGACGTCATTTGAGATGATGTTAATTTACATATCTAGAAAACGTACTTTAGAAGAACAGCTTTTGCATGCTCATCTTTACAAATAAAAAGGTTCTCATCACCGAGTTGATAAGGCTTGCCTTGTTCATTAAGAAGGATTGCACCTGCTTCTTTAGAAAGTAAGATGCCTGGACACAAATCCCAAAGGTTTGTAACATTAGAATAAAATAAATTAAATATTCCTTCAGAAGTTAGTGCTAGCTCTAAACCCATGGTCCCCAAAATTCTAAGTTTAAATCTATGGGTGATTGATAAATCAATGATCTGCTTAAAATATGATTTATTTTCATTTTTATGACTTAGTCCACACATAGAAATCATAAAATTTGAAGGTTGGTTTTTATCAGTGACTAAGTATCTTTGATCATTGACATATGCACCTTGACCTTTAATCGCATAATAAACCTTGTCAAACTTAGGTGCATATATAAATGATAATGCGATATCATTTTGATCATAAAGTGCAATTTGAACAACATATAGACTTAAATCTACAGCATAATTACTGGTTCCGTCTATAGGATCAATAATCCACATACGATTTTTTAAAGCTGTTTGATTATGATACTCTTCACTATGAAATAAGTCATTAGGAAATGCTTTTTTAATAGCTTCAATGAGATGCCTTTCGATATATAAATCTGTTGATGTTACTAAGTCCTGTTCGCCTTTAAAAGTTACTGACTTAGCAAAAAGAACAGCATCATTATATATAGGTTTTACGATATCTTTTAACAAATTTAATTCTTGATTATAATTCATGAAATCACGCTTTCTTATGTTTATAAATAGTATATCATGAAATAGAAACCTAATGCCTTTAAATGAAAAAAGATTCAGAACATCTGAACCTTTTTTGTACTTAATTAATATCTAAATATAGCTGCTACACTCGTATCTGTAGGCATTTGTTTTTTATCTAAAACATATACCTTAGAACCAGTCTTTATCGCAAGCTCTATCATATCATCTAAGATATCATCGGTATTTGGGTCTGATAAACTACCTTTGATGATTTTTCCTTGTTTGTAATCGATTTTTCCTGGGATAATTTTTTGATCCTCTATAAATAGGGTTTCTACTTTTTTCTCTATAAGTGCTTTAATAATGGTATTGAGTTGATCTGAACTTAGATGACTTTGTTTAAGTGTATGATATTGCTCTATCAGTTTATCTAACACTGTTTTAAATCGCTTTTGATTGATTTCATAGATTTTTTGTTTAAGTGCTTTATCGGATACATCTTTTATGGATCCATCAATACTCTCTTCAATCAAATAAGGATTTTTTGATAAATCCTTAAACACATGATGATGTTCCTTATGAGATAAGAGAATGAGTGGATATTTCTGATGTTTTGAAATTTCTTCTAATACAGTTTTATCAACATATCTAAAGAAATTTAATCGATCAATATCAATTTCATCTGATTTACCACCATGACCATGGAATGTAGATCCATCTTCGGCTCCACCATATGTACCATGTGTTTGATAACTTTCTGTATGCTCTTTGCCTAACACTTCTTTTGAGGTTGTTTTAATCTTAGAAGGTAAGTCAATCTTTTTAATCGTTATATAGTCACCTTGATGAACCTCAAATCTATCTTGATCGAGTGCTAAGATATGATATGTTTCAAGTGATTGAAAATATCCATGCAGTGGTTTTAAATGATAAGTGTTTGACACAATCGCTAAAGGGTTGACTTCCTGTTCTAAAAGATAAATCACTATTTCTTTTTGGTTTGCAAAAAGCGCAAGCCCTGAAGTTACCTGATCCCAGAAGAGTTTATCATCTTCTATGGACTCAAGATCTTTAAGGATCAATTTCATATCCTTGTAATCTTCATCTGTTTCAAGTGAATCAGCGATTTTTTTAACAAGATTTTTAAAGACCAGCTGATCTTTTTTGTGATCAAACCCTTTTGGATCTGCAGGCATGTATAAAGAGATGCATGGCTGATTTTGTTCTTCAAAAAATTCATGTGAATATGTTTTTAATAATGTATAATTCATAATTCCCTTCTTTCCAAGACTCATAAAAAAGCATTTTGACTGCTTGATTAGGCCTTTATTTTGTTTAGGATGAATCTATTCTATGTACATTATCTACTTTCACTATAACATGTTTAGACGCATAATGAAATCCATATACAAAAGAGCACCTTTCAAAAATAGGTACTCTTATTATGTATAAGATGCATTTTTTAATGATTATGATCAAAAGAAAGATACATAGTTAAATATCTTTACTCATTTCAAATAAATGTTTGAACTTGCCTTGATCCAAATTTTTAATACATGTCTTTAAAACTTCTACACATTTTGCATATGCTTCAGGTTCTGATACACAGACATTTTCACATGCATGGTCATTTCGATATTTTAATGCTGATTGATCAAATCTTTCTTTCATCATTTGATTTAAATATTTGTGATCAGAAAACCCTGATAATTTTGATACTTCACTTACAGGTAGCTTTGTTTCTTTTAAAAGTTTTAATGCGTGTTCAAACCTAGCATTTTGCAAGAACTCTCTATAAGGAATACCTAGAGATTCTTTGACAAAATGAGATAACCGGTATTCAGATATGTCGACCAGTTTAGCGATATCATTCAAAGTTATTTTTTCATGAAAGTGTTGATATGTATACTCAACAATCACATGAATTCGATTTAAATAATCATCATTATTAATATGCTTCACATCTAAATATCTTTCTTTTAAAATCATTCGGTATAAATCTAAGATATACATATGATAGTATCCATTAATCTTATATCTAATCGCTGAACTCGTTTCATTTGAAACCAATAAACGAACAATTTGAATGATTAATAATGGCACTTCTTTATATTTAACGCTGAGCTCATCAAATGTATAGACTCTTTCGTTAAAATGAATTTTTTCAAAAAATAGATTATGTTTGTGTAAATAAGTCTTTTTTAAGCGAAAGCCAAGAATCATCGTATCATGATCTGATTCGATTTTGTGTTTTTTATACATGTATATTAAAAAAATGGTGTGCTCATCCATCTGATAGGTTCTATCATCAACTGTAATTTTAGCACTACCTTTAATGACCCATATGATCTCCATTTCCTCATGAATGACTTCATCGTGATGATGTCCTTGATAAAGATAGGTTTCAAATGGTAGATTGAGTTCTTTAAATAAATCGCAACATGTTTCTTTCATATGTTCACCACTTTCATTATAACAAAACATAACTCAATTTAATCTCTTCCAACAAATTATGGGATTTTATGACTTTCTTGCTATAAAGAAGTACTTATTTCTACTTGCATAACATACGTTATCTTTGTATCATATAGGTAGCATAAAGCGATAAATTAGTAAATAAATAGGAGGATTTTTATGCCAGCATTAAGTTATATTGTTTCAATGGGCATATATATGTTATTATTGTTTTTATTTTTGGATGCAACCAGAGAAAAACCGAAGTTTTATAAATGGTTTTTTATCTTAGTATTATTTTCAGCACCATTATGGTTTATGAACGACTTATCATGGTTTAGATGGGCAAAAGTTTTAAGTGTCTTAATTCCATTATGTTTCGTTTCATTTGTCAGAATGGCAAATGATGGTAGAGGCGTAAATGTGATAGAGTCTTTAAAAAAGAGATGGCCATTATGGGTATTATATTTCATTTTAATGTTAAACATCGTCGAAGCTACACTTTCTGATTTTGAAATGGGTAACTACTTCAATGCAGCTTGTGGTGTGATTCTGTGTATCACAATTCCACTACCAACAAAACATTGGCGCATTTCATCATTTGATGGTAAACATCGTTTTGGTGAACTCATTGCAGATCTACCTTTAGCTTGGTGTATTTTATATACAACTTGGAATGTCACTTTTGTTTATGCAGAAAACACTGGCTTTGTTGCTTCTAGTATTTGTATCTTAACGATTCCATTTGTTTGGATGTTATTTAGAAAACGTTCTGATTTATGGCTCATGGGTAGAATGTATACCTTAGGTCTTCATATCCTAATTCGTTCTAGTTATGATATCTTCTCTCCAGTCATGGATTCAAGTGCATGGTGGAATGCAGATGTTGCATATTACTTAGGTTTAGCAAACTTAATTGGTCATGTGATTTATTTAGTTTATTGGTTCTTTAAAATCAGAAACAAAGATTACTATTTATCTCATGGCATTGATAACCCAAGCTACCAAAGAAAGTTAGAGGTATCTTATGAATAAAGTTAAAGTGATTGAAATTCAAAAAAGAGTTTATGCGAATAATGATGAACAAGCAGCAATCTTAAGAGATGAGATTAACACAAACAAAACGTTTGTGATGAATCTCATGTCAAGTCCAGGTAGTGGTAAAACAACCATGCTTGTAAACACCATTAATCGCATTAAGCATAAAGTCAAGATTGGTATCGTAGAAGCTGATATTGATAGTGATGTTGATGCGTATACGATTTTAGATCAAACTGGTGTTAAAGTAAACCAACTCCATTCTGGTGGTATGTGTCATTTAGATGCAGGTATGGCTAAAGAAGGATTAGAAGATATCGGTTATCAAGATTTAGATTTTGTCGTCATCGAAAATATCGGAAACTTGATATGTCCAGCATCTTATGATTTAGGACAATCCATGAATGCGATGATCTTATCTGTGCCTGAAGGTGATGATAAACCACTTAAATATCCAAAGATGTTTACAAAAGTTGACGTCTTAGTTATCAGTAAGATCGATACATTATCAGTTTTTGATTTTGATTTTAAACGCTTAGAAGAGAATGTTAGAAAATTAAATCCAGATATTAAGATATTCCCAATATCTGCAAAAACTGGAGAGGGTATGGATCAATGGTGTGACTTTTTAGTCGATAACATCGTTGCATTCAAAAATTAGGAGGATATATGGCAAATCAAGAAAAATTATTAAGGTTTTGTAACAAAGTATCAAACACAAAAATGGGATCTAAAAATGGTGTTACCTATGACGATCCTAGATTTAAACTATTAGAAAAAGTCGTCACTGAAGAAATGGCTGAGGTTGCTTTAAAACTAGAGTTTAGAGGACCACAAACAGCTAAACAAATTGCAGATAAGCTTGGATGGACGGAAGACCGTACATTAGAATTGTTATGGCAACTCTCTTATGCTGGTGCTGCAGTTGTTAATAAAAAAGATGGCGAATTTAAGTTTTGGCATGAAACATGGGTTCCAGGTATATTTGAAATGGCAGTTAACAACTTAGAAAATGTTCGAAAATACCCACAAATTGCTAAAGCATTTGATGATTATGGACTACTTAGAAATCCGATTGGATTTGGTAAAATCCCAATGGGTAATGGACTCATGAGAGTCATTCCGATTGCTTCTTCTATTGATGGTACATCACAAGTGGTTACCGCTGAAAAAGTAGATTTATACTTAGAAAAAGCAAGATTGATCTCCGTATCTGATTGTTCATGCCGTACGTCTCGTGAAGAGATGGGTCAAGGCTGTGGACATTTAAAAGAAGATATGTGTATTCAATTGGATGATGCAGCTGAACTTTATATTAGAACAGGTAAAGCTAGACAAATTACTGTTGAAGAAGCGAAAGAGATCATGAGACGTGCTGAAGAAAACGGACTGATGCATCAAATTCCAAATACAGAAGGTGAAGGACATACACATGCGATTTGTAACTGCTGTGGATGTTCATGTTACGCACTACGTGCAGCAACCATGTATTCTAACCCTGACATGGTTAGATCAAACTTCACTGCTGAAGTTGATCCTGACAAGTGTGTAGGTTGTGGTGAATGTACAATTTACTGTCCAACCAATGCAATTAAACTTGGACAACGTTTAATCGGATCGATTGAAGAACAAAAACCTGTTCATAACCATAAAGCATGTAACACTGAATGGAATGAAGAACTTCACTTCCATCCAGATTATAGAACCAATAGAAAAGAATCCCTTGATACAGGTACTGCACCATGTAAGAGCGAATGTCCTGCACATATTTCTATTCCAGGATACATTCAACTTGCAGCTCAAGGTAAATATAAAGAAGCATTAGCTTTAATTAAGAAAAACAATCCTTTCCCTGCTGTATGTGGTAGAGTTTGTCCAGCATTGTGTGAATCAGCTTGTACGAGATGTGCGATCGATGAAGCAGTTGCAATCGATGATATTAAAAAATTCATTGCTGAACAAGATTTAAATGAAGAAACAAGATATGTTCCAGAAATCAAGCACAACTATCAAGATAAACATATCGCAGTCATCGGTGGTGGTCCTTCTGGATTGTCATGTGCTTACTATTTAGCTGTTGAAGGATATAAAGTCACTGTTTTTGAAAAAGAAAAGACTTTAGGTGGTATGCTTCAATTTGGTATTCCAGCATTTAGATTACAAAAAGATGTCATTAACGCTGAAATTGATATCTTAAGAGCTTTAGGTGTTACTTTTGAAATGGGTGTTCACGTTGGTGAAGATATCACCATACCTGAAATGAAAAAAGCAGGTTATAACGGATTCTTTATCGCGATCGGTGCTCAAAGTGGACGTCGTCTAGGTTTAGATAATGAAAATGCTAGAGGTATTGATACAGGTATTGATTTCTTAAGAGATGTTGCTTTAGGAAAACATAAGAAACTTACTGGTAAGACAGTTGTTATTGGTGGGGGTAACGTTGCAATCGATGTTGCAAGAACAGCTCAAAGAGTGGGTTCTAAAGATACACAAATGTTTTGTTTAGAAACTAGAGAAACCATGCCAGCCTTAAAAGATGAAATTCATGAGGCTTTAGAAGAAAATATTACAATCAATAACTCTTATGGTCCTAAATCTTTTATCGTTGAAGAAGGTAAGGTTAAGGGTGTTGTGTTTAAAAAATGTTTATCAGTCTTCAATGAACAAGGACGATTTGCACCAGTATTTGATGAAGAAGACACGATTAGTGTTGAAGCAGACCATGTATTAATTTCGGTAGGTCAATCGTTTGATTGGGGCAAATTACTTGCTGGAACAAGTGTTAGATTGAATCCAAATGGTACAGTGATGGTTGATAGTTTCACATTGCAATCAACTGATCCAGACATCTTCTTCGGTGGCGATGTAGTGACTGGTCCAAGATTTGCAATTGATGCAATCGCACTTGGTAAAGAAGGTGCTATTTCACTGCATAGACATGTACAACGTGGTCAAAGCTTAGTTTATGGTCGTCAAAGACATCATTATGTATCTTTAGATCGTGATCAAATTGATTTAAGTAGTTATGATCAAGCAGGACGTCAAAGAGCAACTGCGAAGCATCTTAAAAAACTTGAAGGAAACTTCACAGATCCTAGAGGTATCTTAACTGAAGCACAAATCGCTGCAGAAACCAATAGATGTTTAAAATGTGGTATCGCGATTGTTGATGAATATATGTGTGTTGGTTGTGGCCAATGTACAACCAAATGTAATTTTGATGCCATACATTTAGTGAAAACAAGCAATGTCCATGGTGTTGATTTCCCTGATTTAAAGAAAGTCGTTATTAAAAACGTCTTAAAGAGAAAAGTTAAGATTACTGCTAAAAACATTAGCAATGTCTTTAAAAGAAAAGATTAATCATGCATGAATTAGGATTAGTCATTCAAATCGTTAGACAAGTTGAATCGTATATGGTTGAAAACAACTTATCAAAAGTTGAAAAGATTGTTTTACAAGTTGGTAAACTTAGTGAAGTTTATCCTAAATACTTAAAAGATGTTTATCCGATAGCTGTTGAAGGCACAAAACTTCAAGATACCATACTAGAAGTTGAGGAAACTGCAGGTATTGGTAAATGTGAGTCATGCGGATTTGTCTATGATTTAACAGAGAATAATAATGTATGTCCACTTTGTGAAGAAAACAAGTTTTCAATCATTAGTGGAAGAGAATTTTTGATTAAAGAACTACACGCATATTAACGTTAGAAAGCTAGTGTTGATTTCCAATACTAGCTTTTTATAGGTTTATATGAAGAAAGGAATCATTATGAAAAAAGAATTTAAAGGATGTATAGAATTTCATGGACATGCATGTCCTGGACTTGCGATTGGATATCAAGCTTATTTATATTTTTTAGAACATACAAACATAGATATGTTTAGTCTTGATGAAGAAATTGTCTGTATCAGTGAAAATGATAGTTGTGCTGTTGATGCACTTCAATATTGTTTAGGATGTACTGTTGGTAAAGGTAATATGATGATTAACATGGTTGGTAAAATGGCTTTTTCATTTTATGTTAGAGATCAAAAAATCGCTTTTCGTATTGTTTTAAAACCATTACCTGAGATGTCAAAGGCAGATAAGCTTCGATATATACTTAATCAAGATCCTAAGGATTTATTTACATTAACAGATGTGAGTGAACCACTGCCTAAAAAAGCACGGATATATGCAAATATGAAGTGTCCGATGTGTCATGAATACTTTGCTGAACCTTTAAAGAAAGTACACCAAGGAGTTGAGATGTGTGCAACATGTTTTAAAGAAAGAAATCACGAATTCTATTGATCGTTATAAGTTCATCAAACGAAAGAAAAGGCTCGTTTTATATGCTTTATCTTTCTTATTAATTAAATTAAGTATCAGTGCGCTTTTTATAGGCACATATGATATCACTTTTTTAGAGATGCTAACAGCACTCTTTAAAACAAGTGAAGAGCAAGCGCATGTGTTACTCATGTGGAACATGAGGCTTCCAAGAGTTGTTGTTGCGGTTGTGGCCGGAGCAGGTTTATCTATATCAGGTGCGATTATGCAAACGACCCTAAACAATGACTTAGCATCTCCTTCTACTCTAGGCATTACTTCAGCAGCAACTTTTGGAGCCAATCTTTCCATTATTTTTATAGGGTCTACAGTACTCATGCAAATGCCCTATATCACTACACTTACGGCATTTTTATGTTCAATGATTGCTGTATCTTTGATATTAGGATTATCAAAATTAAAAACTTTTACCCCTGGTGTGATCATCTTAGCGGGGGTTGCAATGAGCTCTTTATTTCAAGCAATGACGACTATACTCCAGTACTTCTCAGACCAAAATACTTTGTCACAAGCAGTTTTTTGGACGTTTGGGGATTTATCTAGAGCGAACTGGCAAGATATTATCATCTTAACTGTAACTGTGATTTTATCTTATGTCTTCTTTTATATAAAGCGTCATGATTATGAAGGATTATCTCATGGAGAGTTATATGCAGCAAGTATAGGTATAAAAACACAAAAGCTTAGACTGATATCCATATTGGTTGCATCTCTTTTGACAAGTGTTTGTGTGTCTTTTTTAGGTATGATTGGTTTTATTGGACTCATTGGTCCTCATATCATGAAAAAAATGATTGGAAAGGATCATCGCTTATTTATTCCAGGAAGTGCCCTTTTAGGTAGCATCATCTTACTTTTTGCAGATATGATTTCAAGAACGATTATTGCACCAATCACACTACCAATTGGCGCAATCACTTCTTGTTTAGGTGCTGGTTTATTCTTATATATTTTACTTAAGAAAAAGGAGTCATCATCATGTTAAGTGTCAATAACCTCTCTTTTGCATATGGTCATAAAGTCGTATTAAAAGACATTAGTTTTTCAATTCAAAAAGGGGACTGTTTGGTCATTTTGGGCCATAATGGTGCTGGAAAATCAACACTTTTAAAAACGCTCAATCATTTGCTAAAAGCAAACACTGGTAGTGTGATTATGAATAATCAAAACATCAAGGATATGACTCCCATTAAAAGAGCTCAGAAGATTGCATATGTCCCACAGTCTTTATCATTTCATGAAGCATCTGTTTTTGATACAGTTTTATTAGGTAGAAAACCTTATATGTCACATAGAGTTTCAGATGATGATTTAATCAAAACTGATCAAATCATCAAAGCGCTAAATCTTGATGAGATCGCGTTTGATGATATTACAAAATTAAGTGGAGGGCAAAGACAAAAAGTTGCGATTGCTAGAGCACTTAATCAAGAAACAGAGTTACTGCTGCTTGATGAACCCACTGCAAATCTTGATTTAAAAAATCAACTTGAACTAACACAATTCATGAAACATATTGCACAAAATCATGATAAGACAATGATTGTAACGATGCATGACCTCAATCTTGCACTTCGATTTGGAAACAAATTTTTATTTCTAAAAGATCATCAAGTCTATGAGTTTGGCACAGGTGACATCATCACTGAAAAACTCATCAAAGCTATTTATCAAGTTGATGTAAAAATGATTGAGCATGACTTTAAAAAACACATGATAACACTATAGGAGATTAAAATGAAAAAATCAATAATGATATGCATTATAATAATCTTATTCATGACTCTAACAGGATGCATGAATACGGATGAAACACTAAATGATGACATCAAAATCATTGATGTCTATGATCGTGAAGTTTATATACCTAAAGATGCTTCGACATTTGTTTGTATAGGACCTAACGCACTTAGATTATACACATATATAGCTGATCCAAATCACATTGTAGGTATCGAAAACTTTGAACTATTACAACAAACAAAAGGTAGACCTTATATCTTAAAATATCAAGATATCATTGATCAATTACCAATCATTGGTGAAGGTGGACCTAAAGCATCTCCAAATGCAGAACTTATCTTATCTGCAAATCCAGATGTGATCATTGCGAGCAGTCTTTATGAAAAAAACGTTATTGATGATTTATATCAAACGCTAAACATTCCAATCGTAACGATAACCAATGATACATCTGAAGGTAGTTTGTTTAGTGAAGATCTCATGAACTCTCTAGAAAATATAGGCATCATCACAGGAAATACTGAAAGATCAACACAACTCATTGAATATATCAATAGTATAAAAGCTGATTTAAACCAAAGAACCAAGGAATTAAATCATAAAAAAACTGCCTATATCGGCAGTTTATCAAAAGCTGGACATCAGCAAATCACAAGCACTTCTGGCAGCTATGAAATTTTTGATTTAGTCAATGTCATAAATATTGCACATACAAAAGGTATTGATCAATATGCAAATATCGAGAAAGAAACACTTCTTTCTTGGAATCCAGAGATTATTATTCTTGATCTTAATGGATATGACCTGTTTTTAACAGATTATCAAACACATCAAACATACTATGAGCACTTAAATGCATTTCAAAACAACGAGGTCTATATGCAGTTTCCATATAATTTCTATTCAACAAACATTGAGGTTGCGATTGCTAACTGTTACCATTTAGGATCTGTACTTTATCCAGATGAGTTTAGTGATATTGATATAGAAGATAAAGTAAATGACATAGGACAAGCATTCTTAAACATCGATATTTATGAAAGTCTTCATAGTGACTATCATCAAGGTTATCAAACTGAACTACAAAAATGACCCTAGTGGTCATTTTTTTATATGTTTGTTATGTTTTTAATAAATTTATGAGTTCATTTGTTGAATCATTTGAGTATGATACTCGGTGTATCATAATGGATCTTAGTCTTTTTAAATCCAAGTGAATGATAGAGTTTTAATGCTTTAAAATTAATGCTCCAAACTTCTAGTTCGAGATCATCAATCCTTAGATTCGCAAAATATTGATAAATATCTGCCATGATTTGTCTTGAGAATCCTTGACCTTGATATTTAGGATCAACCCAAATGGTTTCAATATATCCTTTTTGGTCTTTTAAATATACTTTGGAACTTCCAATAATGGCTTCATTATGATAATAATAGACCATTCTAAAATGCTGATGATTTGATATTTCTTTAAGTTTTTCATCATTCATAGGCGTCACAAAAAGTCGATTATGTGTTTCAATATATGCTTGTGATACTTTCTCATCAGCAACATCGATCAATACTTTATTTAAGGATATATGTCCCTGAAATGAAGCTTCTACTTTATTTTCCATATAATATACTGAAGCATCATCATGATGACGGTCTTTAAGAAACTTTAAATCACGCTCAGTTTCACAAGTCGTATAAAACCTTGCAGTTAAGTTAGGATAAATCTTCTTAATTTCAAGTGCTCGTTCATATACTTTTTGATATAACTCATTTTTTATAGATTCATTTTCAGTTTCAATATAAAAATAAAGCAGCAATGGTGTTTGTTCAGTTTGAAATACATTAAACGATTGATAAATATATGCATGACTAATCACTTCACTTTTTTCATCTAAAACTAAAAATATATTTTCTTTGATGTTATAAGCCATATCTTCTTTCGGATGAATTATTGTATGTTTCATGGTGTTCCTCATTTTTTATCATGTTTGGTTTGCCAATAATATATTGCAAGTTGTGTACGATCTCGTAAGTTTAGTTTATCTAAGATGACACTAATCACATTTCTTACAGATCCTTCGCTAATCCATAGTTTTTGCGAGATCTCTTTATTAGAATACCCATGAGCAATGAGTTCTAAACAACTATTTTCTCTTTCTGTTAATGAATCGATAAATTCACTTGAAGTCATCATTTTTAAAACTTCATCGCTTAAAACTGCTTGACCTAAATATACATTTTGAATCGTTGTGATTTGTTTTTCTATATCATCAGTTTTAAGTAAATACCCATCAGCTTTCGCATGAAGTGCCTGATGGATGTTTTTGAAGTCATTAAAAGTTGTAAGCATTATGATTTTAATCTCTTGTTTCATCGATTTAATGATTGCAGTGGCATCAATCCCATTTAAAACAGGCATTCTAATATCCATTAAAATCATATCAACATCATGATTTGACACAAAGTCAATTGCTTTTTGGCCATTTTCAACTTTACCAACAATGTGAAAGTCTTTAGTTTTTGATAATATGATGTCTAAACTATCCCTAATGGTTTGATCATCATCGACAAGTAGTATACGCATCATAATCCTCCTTCAAGTGCTAGTGGCATAACACATATCAAAACAAACTTATCGTTTCTTTGATATGTTAATGTACCACCAACGGCTTCAATGGTTTTTCTCATATAACTTAATCCAACACCAGATGGTGATTTTTTTGATTTGATTCCATCATTTTTAATCATCAATCTTAAGACAGGTTCAACAACCTCTATTCTTATCTCAATCGTTTTTGCATCAGCATGTTTTAAGATATTAGTTAAGCCTTCTTTGATAACTGATGCCATCATAAAATAATGCGTTTGACTCAGTTTAAGCATATTTCCAGTTGTTTTTAAATCAACTGCTGGTCCTGGATGAGCCTCAATCAATGCTCTAACGCGATCCATCCCATAAGACTCTTGAGGTTTTGTGTAGCTTACAGTTTCTTTTAAAGCTGATACTGATTGTTCTAGCTTTACTTTTAACGTTTTAAAACTGTCATCTTCTATTAAATGATCTTGAGACATTTCATATGCTCTTAAAGATAATAATGCGCCAGTTAACTCATGACCCAAATTATCATGAAGCTTATGAGCAATTCGATCTCTTTCAGATAGAATACTAATTCTTGATAATTCATCTAAGGATGACATCATTTTAATTTTCTCGTTTTCTCTGATGTGCGCATCATGATGCCATTGATCAAGTTTTCTTAAATGTGAATCATAAGATTTCTTCCATTGATATAAAACAAATGATAACAACATCTGATAGCTATAAAACCCATATGCTAAAGGTGTCTTTAACATGGTAAGGATCCATATAGACATGATCACTCCAAAAATGAGATAACGATCTTTATAGATCATCACCATGATATAAGGTATCATCAATAAAGCCAAAGATTGATCAAAATATATGATAATAGCAAGTATTATACCTTCAATATATAAATAGTTGATATACTGATGAAATCGCATGCGTATTAACATCGCTATGGCTGATACCAACCATAGCAAAAAAACTGCAGGGTCTTGCAGTTTTATTGCAAATAAGATGATTAAATATGTCACTACCATGATGCCATAAAAGACATGTGATGGGGTGATGCGTTTAACCATTAATCAAATCTCCTTCTTGAACCTAATATAAGACACATCATCGAAAATCCTAAAATGATACTTATGCTTAACATGATTTGTAAGAAATCCTTAGATACAACTTGTTCAATACCATAAGCATACCAATATGTTGGTAAAACAATTGCATAATCTTTAATGGCTTGCGGTAACATCGATAATGGAAATGTCAATCCACCAACCAGTGCGATCACATTTGCGACGACACTATAAATGGAAATAGATGTTGAAAATCTTTTATATAATGTATGCCAAAAGAGTGCAAATGCTAATGAAAAGATTGAAAAAGCGAATATCATCAACATACCAAATCCAGTAAAGTAAAACGTTAAATCGTACACCATATGTGCGACGATCGCAAACATCAATATTTGCATAGCCATAATCATAAAATATGCTAGCAAATGACCACATAAGTAAGCCAAATGCGATATGGGTGATGCTGCAATTCTTATAATCGTTTTATACGAACGATCATCAATCATTTGTTTGGCTAAAAGTACAGAACTAAACAGCATAATCAATCCAAACAATCCGTATGCAATCTGTGGTGCTGTCGTATTTCCAGTTGATGGTATCAATAAGACAATCATCGGAAATATCGTAAGCACCACCAGCATGATTTTTTGTTTCCATAATCTCTTGAGTGCTAATCCATAGATCTCTTTCATTTATAATACCTTCTTTAACGCTTTTTTCATCAATAATGCACAGATGATCGTTAGAAGGATCAGTAAACCAATCCCCATGAATGCTTCATTATAATTTTGATTCATAAATCCATAAACACTTGTGTGTGTCCATGCAATTGGAGATCCGTATTCATTTAGAAAATCTGTCAATCTAGAAGATTTAAATGGAATGAAATATCCACCTGCAAACATCGATACGATGATAAACCCAGTCATGATCGTTTGCACAACAGAAGCCTTCTTAAATACTAAGATTAAATACGTTCCAAGGAAATGCAATGTGATTGAAGCAATCATTAAAACTAATACAACAAATCCAAACATCGGTATTTGAATGTTATAAATCAGCCATATCGTCGCTAAAATGATAAATGTTTGACAAAGGGATGTGATGATACTTCCAATCAAATTCATATATATGAATCGCATTTGCGATACAGGTGCAATCATTAATCTTGCTCGAAAGGGTTTAAAAAAGTCATGTTCGATACCCTCAAAAGCATAAGCTGTACCAAACCCTTGAAACATGATGATATAAACTAAACTAATATATAAGATCACGTCATTGCGTTCACTTGGGTCTGCTATACCCTGATTGATGAAAACCATCGCAATAATCATCACAATCGGTAATCCAATTAAGATGATATGCCCAATATAATCTCTTAGAAATCTAAGTCCGTAAAACCTAATCATATAAAACACCACCATCTCTTAAATGCTTACCTGTAAGCATTAAGAATACATCTTCTAAGTTTGGTTCATTGTGTTTAATATGAAGTACTGTTTCTTTAGAGACAATCTGTAAGATTTGATCTAAGATATTGACTGATGTTTCAATCATAATCTTATAGGTTTGATGCTCTAAATGGACATCTTTAACATCAGGCAATGCTTTGATTGACTTCACTGTTTCTTCTTCAGGATGTCTGACTTCAATGTCAATGATTTGATCTCCCTTCATCTTTGAGATTAAATCTTTGACTGTGCCTTTCGCAATGATATGTCCTTGATCGATGATATAGACAAAATCACTGATTTGTTCGACTTCTTCGATATAATGTGATGTATAGATTATAGATATATCTTTATCTTTTGCTAGTTTTTTAACAAACTCTAAGATATAATTTCTACTTTGTGGATCTATCCCTACAGTCGGTTCATCTAAAATCACAAGCTCAGGATCATGAAGGAGTGCACATCCGATATTTAATCTTCTTTTCATTCCACCTGAGTATTTCTTAGGTATGACATGTAGTTTTTCGGTAATCCCAACAAGTTCAGCAACTTCATGAATCTTATCTTCTAATGCCCTACCTTTTAAGCCATAAAGACTTCCGAAAAATCTAAGGTTTTCATATGCACTTAAATCTTCATATACAGTTACTTCTTGCGTAACTAAACCTATTTTTCTCTTAACATTTTTGTTTTTAGGTGTTTGTTTTTCACCAAAAACAAAAATCTCACCTTCATCCAGTTCTAACAAACCAGAAATAATGTTGATGGCAGTCGTCTTACCTGCACCATTAGGACCAAGTAGTCCAACCACTTCACCCTTTTTAATCTCTAAATTTAAATAATCTAGTGCCATGACTTCATCGCCATAACGTTTAATAACATCTTTCATTTTTACAATCATTTTGTTCATGTAAGATTTAAACTGTATTAAGTTAGTACTTAAGACGGATTTAAATCTTTCCCCTTTCTTTCTAATTTAATATAATAATAATGTACTGTGGATTTGTTTCATTTTTATATAGCTTAGACTATTTCGAGGTGACGCTTACCACGGTCTTTATTTTAATCAGCAATAGTTAGTTAGCGCAAGACGCTTTTTACATGATTATGAGATAAAGATTAGCTGGACTTACCACATGTACACATAATTTTAAGGAGGTGTACTTATGATCTATATCGGTATCGATATTTCAAAGTACAAGCACGACTGTTTCATCGCCACCGAAACAGTTGATTATCAGTTCTCATTTGAGAACAGTCAGTCCGGGTTTAAAGAACTTTTAGAGCATTTTAAACCCTATGTGAAGCAAGAAATGATAATAGGCTTAGAGGCTACAGGTCATTATGGTGAAAATCTTAAGTCATTTCTTACCCTCCATGGCTATTCGTTCATGGAGATTAATCCTTTTCTAGTGAAGAAGTTTGGAGAAGCCCATTCACTAAGAAAAACAAAGACGGATAAGAAAGATGCTCAATTGATTTCAACTTATATGAGATCTGTAGACTACAAAGCCTATCATCATCAATCTTATCATATAAGTGCTTTAAAATCACTGACTAGGTTACGATTTAAACTCATTTCTATACGGACAAAGCACTACAATATGATGACTAAGGTCTTAGATGTCATCTTTCCTGAATATAAGCCTTTTATGCGAGAACAAGGCTATAGTGGTACATCTTTGCACATTTTAAAACGTTTTTCTTCTCCAGATAAAATCGCTAAGATGACCGATAGTCATTTCGATAAACTTCGAAGACTATCAAAGGGTAAGTTCAATTATCCTAAGTTTGTGAAGCTGAAAGACCTCGCGAAATCAACCATTGGTGTCACTCAAGATCATCAACTCTTTAAATTAAAGACCTCAATCTCATATGTTGAGAAACTTAACACTGATATCGAAGAAACTGAGAAACAAATCACTTCTTTAATGGAACGGTATCCAACAAAGATTCAAACAATTATGGGTATTGGCATCATTTCAGCAGCTATTATTATATGTGAATACGGAGACATTCGGCTTTTCTCAAATCCCTCTGAAATGTTATCCTATGCAGGTCTAGATTCAACCATCAAACAATCTGGCACCATGTCTTCTACAGGTAAACTTGTCAAACGCGGTAGTAAATATCTACGTTCTACGCTCGTTAATATTTGCCTGATGGTTATGACTCACAACCCTGTGTTCTATGATTATTACACCAAGAAGAAACAAGAGGGGAAACATCACCGTGTCGCACTTATTCATCTCGCCAAAAAACTGATTAGAGTGATTCATCATTTGGAAACTCATCATGAAGATTTTGATTCTTCTAAACTCAAATAACTGATTACTTAAACTGTGGCGGTTAAGTAAAAAGTCATCTGTAATATAAGCTAACCTCCATATTTTATCTGCTATAGGAGGTTTTTACAGTATGTCTAATAAAAGTACTTGACTTTTAATAGTTAGTCACCTCGACACTATCATATCAAATCATAAACAATCGTCATAGTGACATTTGTCACATCTTTTTAGGTTTTTTTAAATTGTTTTGATATCTATCTGTCATCATACTCATAAATCGACCTAATCTTACAGGCATGAGATACATGAGCGCTACCATCACTCTATTTCTTTTAGTATATGTAATGATTCTTTTTTTATGATGCATCCTTTTCGCTAATCTTTCACCAACAACTTTTGGATCAGCCATCATTTCCTTAGGCATACCTAAACCGCTTGCTGATTTGGTATGCGTTAATGGTGGATGAATCAGATGACATTTTATATTGGTATCTTTTAATTCAATATTTAAACACTTGGCAAGTGATTCTAATGCGCCTTTAGATGAAGCATAAGGACTGATATTTTTAAAGCCCATAATGCCTACGCCAGAGCTTGTTAAAAAGATATGTCCTTGATGTCGTTGATTAAAATGAGGCAGTATATGCTTAATCATATGGATTGCCCCAAAATAATTGATATCTAGCACTTCTTTCATTGTTTTGATATCAGTGTCCATGAAACTCTCAAATGTACACATACACGCATTATGTATGGCATAATCGATATGTCCAAGAGTGTTTATTGCTTTTGCAATACTCGCTTTGACCATATCTTCATCTTTCATATCGCATATCGTATATGCGAGCGCTTCTTGATTATAGGTTTTAGATAAAATTTTAAGTTGATCGAGCTCGATATCTAAAACATAGACATGATGACCTTGTTTTAATAATGTATGAACCATATGATAGCCAATACCTTGATTACCACCACTGATCAGTATCTTTAAAGGTTTATTTGATTTCATCTTATTTCCTCTTTATCATAAATGATCGATTATATGTATCGTGTTTTGGATAATAGATTTTTCTATAATCGATGATATCACCATACATATTAAAAAACTCTTCCCATACTTCTGTTTTTTGATTAAGCAGTAATAAACCATCATCGACTAAATCATTTTCAATGACTTTAATACCATATGACTCGTAGAGTCTAGGATCTATATAATCATTAAGTTTAATCCATATCAACCCGTTAGGTTTTAGAAGTCTTATAGCGCTGGTGAGTATATGATTGGTCTCAGCATAATCGGTATTGTCAATGATATTGGACAAGATAATTTTATCAAAGCTCTGATCCTTAATTTGAGTTAACTGCTGAGCGTCGCCTTGAATAAAACTAAATCCTCTTTTACGTCCAGTTCTTCTTTTGCATAAACGAATCGCTTCTTCACTTAAATCAATACCTGTAAGCTTTGAAGCTCCTCTTAATTTTGCGTAAATCAGCATAGATCCATTGCCACACCCAAAGTCTAAGACTACATCATTGGGTTTGATTAATTGATCCAACATGTCATCTAAATCTTTATTTCCAGTTGATTTGGTTTTCGGATAAACTGCTTCTTCACGTTTAAAAACATCATCCCAAAATAACTTTATTTTTTCTTTTTTATTTTCCATTTGATAAACTCCTAATAGCGCTTATTCGTTAAGTTCATGATATCAATATTTAGTAAGTTAATCAATATGTTATAGATAAAAATGAAAAAAGCACTATATATATAGTACTTTTTGAAAGTTTTAATTTAATATCATCTTAATTTGTTCTAATTGCTTTTTAACATCTGACTGATCAAAAGATTTAAAAACTAAATTGATATCTTTAAAACCTTTGATGATATTTAATGTTGATGTTTGTTTTAATAGATTGCCTTTTAAAATGCTTAAATGAGCATCACTTTTTTGATCGTTTGAATGGATATAGACTGTATGAATATATGGCTTTATTTGTTCATAAAAAGCGTTTAAATCCATGGTTGCATATGCAAGTGCGTGACCCATGTCAAATGCAAGAGAAAAGCGTTTAGACGATATGCCATAATAGATATCAAGCATCATCTTTGGGTTATGCTCAAAGGTGTTACAAAGTGAGATGGTGATATCTTTGGAATGTTTAATCATATGTTTCCAAAATGAGATGGATTTTTGTAAAAAATCATCATCATAAAACGAAACATTGATATTTGGAATGTAGTTCGAAAGAAAAATAATTTCTTTGGCTCCTAATCGGTGTGCCTCATGAATGGCATTTAGCACTTTACGTTTAACAATTTCAAATATATCTAAATCTTGGGTTGCTGGACTCATATCGATATAAGGTCCATCAACAATCAGTATTTGATTTGAGTTTAGATGAAAATCAGATACATGATTGATATTAGAGTTCATAAGCGTCTCTAGATTGATGACTTCCATTTGATTTAGATCAACGATCTTATGGTTTTGAATCAAAACCCCTTGTTTTATATCATGTCTTTTCATAATCACTCTCCTAACGATATTTTATTGACTCATTTGGTTTATGACATATCCCACATAATCTTTCATCCGATGTTCTACATACGATTCTTGATGAGAAATATCAGGAAAGATGTTATCTTTGTCCATTTTTATTGAGTGATCACTTTCTAATCCAAACGTGAGTCCATATGGATACGCTTTTGGATCAACAATCACTTTAAATCCTAAACCATTTAGAGTTTTTACCATAGGCTCATTAAGCATCGTTTGATAATGTTTTACTACATCAACACGATCTACAAGTCCACCGTGAGTAACAAGACCAATCTTTGCCTTTTGAAGAGGATGAACATAAGACGGATCTTTTAACCAAGATGCATAAAATATTTCGTTTAGTTTCTCTAAAAAAATCATCAGTTTTGATGGGAATGGTGCATAAAAAGGAATGACAAAAAAGATGAGATCTGGATGTTTGATATCTTCCAATAATTTTTTAAAAGATGAATCTACTTCACATGTTTTACTTTCCGCACACTTACCACATAAGTGACATGGCTTTAATCCATAATCTTTGATGTTGATGATATCAACATCTTGATGTGTCAGTTTTTGGATGACTCTACCAATCTGTGTTGAGTTTGTTACAGCTTTACTCGTATTTTGTGAAAATGATATGACTGTCATTTGCATATGTTTATATCCCTTTTCCTTTGATCGTTTTTATCTACTTTATTCTAGCATAAGTGTTCTAAAAAGGAAAGATGACCTCACACGTTTAAAAAAGGAAAAAACAAGTAGGTATGAATCTACTTGTTTTAGGAGGAGATGTTATTTAAAGTTTATCTTAAACTGAATGTTTGATTCATTTTTTAATTGATATGATTGATCTCTCCATGTAATGGAAACTTCTTTTTGGTTAATCATAAATGTATCTTTGCCTTGTTCACCATAAAGATTGATCGAAAGTAACTTAAAGTCTAAGTCATTAGTGATCGGTGATAATAGATCATCACCTTGAGTAATTAATGCTTTTCCTGATCTCAAAAAGACTAGCATATCATAAAGATCAACATCAAAGGTATGTGTTTGATTACCTTGATAGGCTTCATTACTTAGTAAATGTATCCAAGTACCTTCTGGAAAGATTACTTCTCTTTGTTTTTGATTTGGATTTAACACAGGTGCAACCAATAGATTACCAAACATATGTTGATCATCGATATGTGCATACTTCTCATCATTAAACGCAACCATCATATGCTTCATCACTGTGGTATGATCTAATATCGCCTGTGTTGTCCAACTATAGATGGATGGGAGTAAATGCATACGCAAATAATAATAGTTAATCAGTTGTGGTAGTTCTTCTATTTTTTCATGATAAGATGCAATATGCCATGGAGTGCGTTCATTATGTAATTCTTTAGATGGATCTAGTTTTGCAAACTGTCCACCTACAGGCTCAGAATGACATTGCATGATTGGCACAAACACCGCAAGTTGTGTTGATCTCACATAAAGTTCATAAGAAGGCATATCACCTGCAAATCCGCCAATGTCAAAACTCCATAACGCATGACCAGATAGTGCTGCAGATAAGCCTGCACCATAAACATGTCTTAATTCATCCCACGTTGATTTTTGATCTCCTGCCCAGATAATCGTATCTTTTTTACTGCCATGATAGCCAGCTCTAGAAAATAGAACTTGATCATCTGTCATCTTTTCTTTATACGTTTCAGTATAAAGTCTTGAATAATCGTTGGTCATTTGTTTTCCAGTTGAACCATCATAAAAACTACATTTTTCATCTGAGATAAACTCACCACCATCGGTTTTAAATCCATCAACACCAATATCTAGTAAGTATCTTCTTTGTTTCATCCACCAATCTCTTGTTTTTGGATTGGTGAAATCTGGAACATATGATCCAGGAAACCAACGACCCTCAGGTATTTTAAAGGGCTTTTCATCTAGTTTTACAATCATATCTTCTTTAACTGCATAAGCCTTATCATTTTCATGCTTTGGATTAAGCTTCTCATGAGATTCCATGTGTTTTAAAACCGGAATTTGCCAAAGTAGGACTTTGATATTTTCGTCATGTAGTGCTTTGATCATGGCTTTTGGATCTGTCCAAAGGCCATGTGGATCAAATGTAAAGTCCTCATAACGATAAGGTGTATCTTTGATTTGATAAGATGCACCGTTAAAAATATAGAAGGTTGCTTCATCACTCCACTGTTCAATCACTAAAGCTGAAACTGGAATTTGATGCTTTTTTAGTATGTTTAATTGGTTTAATATCAGTTCTTGTGAGTTCCATCTGTGAGCTGAAATCCAAGGACCAAATACCCAAAGTGGTGGCATTAATGTTTCTGTTAATGCATTATATGATTTGATGATGTCTTCATAAGATCCTTCAAAGATATAAATCTCTGTATGTTCATCTAACTTAGAAATATCAATCATGATCGGTTGTTTAAACTCAAAATTGATGACATCTTTCGTATGAATAAATACACCTAATCCATGTTCTAAGATAAAGAAAGGACATGGATAGTATGTCTTTTCACCTTGATTACAAAACTTCTCAAAAACCTCATTAACGACTATATGATGTTTTTGATTGATACCATTATATTTTTCACCAAGTCCATAGACAAATGATGATTCACCCATAATCATCAGATGACTACGTGTTTTTGTAATGAGATATGATTTGGTTTTAATTGATGTTAAATCTTTTAACTTATACATTTTATGCATCATTTCTTACCTTCCATACATATCTGATATATGCAGCACAAACAAACTCTGCATTTGCCCACATCAGTGGGTTAATGAGTGGTCGTGCTTCTAATTGAGCATCAATGGCTTCTGGTAACATGCCATATCCATTTTGATGTGCTTTCATGAAATCCATAAAATTTAAATAATCTTTTTCATAACCTAATACATAAGCAGTCTCTGCAGCTGCAGCTGTATTAAAGATCCAAGGACCATCATGATATTCTTGTTCACTATAACCAATGCCATATGTATAATAGGCTGCGTGTGTTTTTAATGTGTGATATGATGCTCTATATTTATCCGTTAAGGGATAATGGAAACTTGTCCCAAAGAGCTGTGGTGTATCATAACGTTTAATCACATCATGATGATAATCCACATAGCCATAATAGTAATAGTCTTCTTGACCATAAGTAGCTTCAATTGCTTGATGAAGATTTTCATAATGCTTCATCCATTTATCTTTTAAATCCTTCATCTGAAAGATAGCAAACATATCTAGTGCAGCTTTTAATCCTCCACAAATAAACATGTTGGTTGACGTAATAAATGCAGGTCCGTAAACCCCTTCATTGACACCACCTTCAGGCCCATATAAACCGTTTTTCTTCTCGGTTTGTAAGAGAATACTTAAGATGCGATCTAACGTCTCAAAATCGCATAATAGTTCGCCTTTAGCTAAATAATAGTCTTTAAATATCGATGCGAAATAACCGATAAAGTCAATTTGCTTAAAAACATCATTGTTTGCGCCTTCATCACCGGTTTGATCGAAGCGATATCTTTGAAAATATTCACCATTTTCTTTAAGTTCACACTTTAAGAAAAATTGAATGATTGACATGAAATCATCAAACAGATGTGCATATAAAAATGCTCTTGCACCCATCAGTGCATCTCTTGAATAAAAGGCAACATGTCCATTTGCGAAATAATGTCCGGTTAAATCAGCTGGAAGAAGTCCACCAAGTAAAGCGCCTTTTAATGCTACCAATTTCACTTTAACTTCTTCAGTCATGATCATATCCGGATTGATTTTTGATAAATAATGATTCCAATAGGTTTTGACATCATCAAAACCTTTTGAAAAATCATATGAGTTTTGAGCCTTAACAGATAACATCCAATTAAATGTATATGATTCACCTTGGTCTAAAATGATATCTGAACAAATGATAGATGCTAAAGGTGTTTTCGTCATCCCCTTAGATGCATCTGTTCTATGCTCATTAAATAACATGGATTGAAACCCACGATACATAAAACCACTGGGTGCATCTTCTACGATATATGCATAAGTTTTTTGTTGATCGGTTTTTATCCCTAATGGATAACCATCAACATCAAGTTCTAGTTTCCCATCTTGATAATTCCACTTTGAAGTTGTTTTCAGTTGAGTAATCGCAAGTGCACCTACTGAAAACTGTTGTTTTTCATTGCTTGTATTCATAATTGTTGTTTGAAATCTAATATATGTCTCATGAGCAGCAACTTGATCGATTTTCTCAAAACCATCATAAACAAAATGATCTTTCATGATTGCATAATCAATCACTTCACTTACTTTTGCATGGTGCCTTTTCGGATGTCCAACTTTAGGTTTAACCCGGTCTGCATAATAGAGTACATCATCTTTTTTAACAACAGATGTTGCGGTATGAATCAAATCTTTTTCATAAGTATCTACATATAAGTGTTGTAGTCCACAAGCTTTCTGATCAATGATGGTATCATGAAGACCATATAAAGCACTAAATGTATTTGATCCAATATATGTTAGCCCTGGATATCTCATTTGACACCGCCTTCTTGTACGCCTCTGATAAAGTATTTTTGTGCAAATGCATAAACCAATAAGATTGGCCCCATAGAAACAAGTGATCCTGCCATCAGTGTATTATACTCAGTACCATACTGTGCATTCAGTTTACTTAAAAGTACAGGTAAAGTCACCTTATCTGGATCAGTAAGGATAATTAAAGGCCAAAAGTAATCATTCCAGTAATGCATGAAATTGATCACGAATAACGTTGTTAATGGCACAATACTAATCGGAATAATAATCTTAAAAAATACATGAATTAATGAAGCTCCATCCATATAAGCTGCTTCAATGAGTTCATTTGAGATCTTTCTCATAAATTGTCTGAGCAAGAAAATCGCAAACACATTATAAACAGATGGTAATATAACACCTAAGTATGAATTATTCAAACCCAATTTCGTTAAAATAATGAATATTGGAATTCCAGTCACTTGTAGAGGAATCATCATACTCATTAAAAACAACACGAATAACACATTCTTAAATCTAAATTCAAATTTCGCAAAAATAAACGCTGCGAAACTCGCACTTAGAAGCGTTAATATGGTTGAACTTAATGTGATGAGCAAACTGTTAAACGTTGATCTTAAAAATGGTAGTTTCGTCAAAACCTTAATAAAAGCATCAAAAGAAACATTTTTAGGTATCCATTCGATCGGAATGGCCATCAAAGCTTCTTGACTCTTTAAAGATGTTGAAATCATCCAAAAAAAGGGAATAATGCTTAAGAAAGTGATTACGCATAAGATTAAAATGACATTCATGCTTTTCAGCTTAAATTTCTTATTCATAAAACACCCACTTCTTCTGAAATACCAGTTGTATAATCGTCACAATCACAATCATAATGAGTAAGACAATAGACAGTGCTGCAGCATAACCCATATTGAAATATCTAAATCCATAGGTATAAATACGCTCAACTAACACTTGAGTCGATCCAAATGGTCCGCCTCCAGTCATAACCATGACTTGAGGGAAAAGTTGGAACGAGTTAATCATTGTCGTAATCAATACAAAAAATAAAGTTGGTGATACAAGTGGTAATGTAATTTTTAAAGTCTTTTTAAATGAGCTAGCTCCATCAATCTCAGCCGCTTCATAAACCTCTTTATCAACATTTCTAAGTGCCCCAAAGATGATCAGTGAAAAGAAACCTAAGTCTTTCCAAATACTCACCATCACAATCGATACCATCGACCATTTTGGATCAGTTAGCCATCCAGGTCCCTGGATGCCCACAAGATCAAGTAAGTTATTGATAATACCATATTGTCCATTTAAAGCTGATCTCCATATAATAGAACCTGCAACCCAACTGGTGAGTACTGGAATGAATAATAAGACTCTAAATGCACCGACACCTTTAACTTTTTGATCAAAGAGTAATGCTAATAAGAAAGATGAAATCATGATTAACGGTATATACATCACAATAAATTTTAATGTATTTTTTAAAACCCGGTAAAATTCATCAGAACTAAAGATATCTTTATAATTCGTGATACCTATCCAGTCTGGTGTTCCACCGATAATATCCCATGACGTAAAACTTAAATAAAAAGCAGATAACATAGGAAGTAGTGAAAAGATGATGTAGCCAAGAATACTTGGTACTAGAAATAAAACAATATAGAATTTGATGTTTTTTTGTAAGTGGTTCATGCTTTTTTCCTACTTCCTATAGATATATCTACTCTATGAATTAACTAAATTTTGAAACGATTTCTGCTTGTGCATCATCAAGAGCTTTTTGTGCAGTAATCTCACCAGCGATTGCTAAATCTAAGTAAGATTGAAGTACATCTGCAACTTGACCAAATTTTTCTAATGATGGTGGCATCACTAAATGATTCAGTGATTCAAATACTGCTTCTTTATTTGCAGGAGGTGTAATCGCTGTATATGCAGTTCTTACTTCATCTGTAAGTGCAACTGGTAAATCCCAGTTCGCGTTTGCTCTAAGTAATGCAGCTTCTTCACTACCTGATAAGAATGCAGCAAATTTTTGAGCAGCTTCACTTTCTTCTGTTTGTGCACTTACAACAACTGCATCAGAGAAGAAATGCGTAGCTTTTTGTGAGATACCTGGTTCAACTTCGATATCCCAAGCAAATGATGCATTTTCAGCAAAGTTACTAAATGCCCAAATACCAGTAACGATCATACCTAAGCGACCTGATAAGAATAAATCCCAGTCACCCATACCACCCATTTGTTCTGCATTAGGTGTTACATTGGTTTCATTGATTCTTGCAATCATCATTTCTAATGCTTCAACGTTTTCAGTTGAGTTGATTGTAAATGCGCTTTGATCAGCATTCATCATTGATCCGCCGTTTTGTGCAACAGTCTTATAAAACTCCCATGTTTGAATTGGACGGAAAATACCATAGATATCTGTACCTAAGTCACTAATTGCTTGTGCAGCAGCTAATTCTTCTGCCCAAGTCCAAGAGCTTGTAGGATAAGCTATTTCTGCTTGATCAAATAGATCTTTGTTATAGATTAACACAACATTTGAAAATTTAGTAGGTAATCCGAATTGTTTATCACCAATTTGGAATGCTTCTAAAGTTGTTGCATGAACGTTATCTAAATCAAGATCATCTGTTTCGATTTCTAGTAATGCATTTTTATCTGCATATGCTCTAAAGTTTTCGATGTTTAATTCAAATACATCTGGTGCTTGATTTCCAGCAACTCTAATTGCTAATTGAGTGAAATAATCATCATATCCAAGTGTTTCTACGTTTACCGTAATGTTTGGATTTTCTTCCTCAAAAGCTTCAACCATATCAGTAAGTGTATCTTCCTGACCTCCATTAGAAGAATAGTTTAAGAATGTGATTTCTACATCTTCAGATTCTTCTTCTTGACATGCAACGATCATCACTGACGCAATGATGAGCATGCCTAATAACATAAGTTTTTTCATATTTTTCTCCTTTTATATTTTTGCCCTGTAAGCTATGACGATAGCTTCATAAGGTCTTAATACCGAAATTTCTGGTGATACGTCTTGATAATTATGAATCACAATATTTCCATCTGTTGATATTGGTTCATCTAATGTGATTTGTTCATCATAGAAATTACAGATGACTTTAAGTGTCATGTCATCAGTTACACGATCATAAGCAAAGATAGATGGATGATCTTTAAATGTCATGATGAATTTTCCATGTTTGATGATGTCTTGATAATCACTAAACCTTCTTAAGTGAATCAGTTTTTTATAATAATTGAATACTGAAGACGGATCATTTAAGTTAGCTAATACGTTAATGTCTATATAATTAGGATTCACTTTAATCCAAGGTTTGACATTTGAGAAGCCTGCATATGCTTGATCATTCCATTGCATCGGCGTTCTTGCGTTATCTCTACCCTTAGCTTCTATCGATTTAATGATATCTTTCATGTCGAATCCTTTTTGGATGCGATCATTGATCATATTGATCGTTTCAACATCTTGATATTCATCCATCTCAAAGGATAGATTGGTCATCCCAATTTCTTCACCTTGATAAATGTAAGGTGTGCCTTGCATGAAATGTAGGAGTGTCGCTAGCATTTTTGCTGATTCTACTCTGTAAGTCTTATCATTGCCCCACCTTGAAACGATTCTTGGCAAGTCATGATTATTCCAAAACAGTGAATTCCATCCTTGATTGTAAAGTGTTGTTTGTTGTTCTTCAAACACTTTTTTAAGATCCATAAGATTTAATGGTTTTAAATCCCATTTTTCCTTGCCTGCTTCTTGATCAAGAAGACTGTGTTGGAAATTAAAGATCATTGAAAACTCTGATTGATCTGGATTTGAATATAGTTTACTTTTCTCAGGTGTCGCACCCCATGTTTCACCAACTGTAATCAGATCGTGATTTTTAAAAGCTTCTTTGTTCATCTCTTTGATATACTCGTGAAGTTTTGGTCCATCCCCAATGATGTTTTCATCAATCTCTTTTGCGATTAAATCAATGACATCGAATCTAAACCCTTTAATCCCTAAATCAATCCAAAACTTTAAAATATCATAGATTTCTTTTCTTACAGGTTTGTGATGCCAATTAAGATCAGGCTGATCTTTATCAAATAGATGTAAGTAATATGAATCTGTAGGTTCATGATACGTCCAAGCAGAATTTAAGAATATTGATTGTAGGTCACTTGGTGGCCCTGATTCTGATTTTCTAAACACATAATAATCTCTATAAGGGCTCATCTCATCTTTTAAGGCTTCTTTAAACCACTCATGTTCACTTGATGTATGATTTGCGACGATATCCATCATGATATGGATATCTAAGGCTTTTGCTTCTTTGATGAGCATCTTCATATCATCTAATGTACCGAAGGTCTCATGGATGCCATAATAATCGGATATGTCATATCCGTTATCCTTTTGAGGTGATGGATAGACTGGACATAACCAAATGACATTGATTCCTAAATCATGAAGATATGGGAGTTTTTTTATAATACCTTTGATATCTCCAATACCATCACCATTGGTATCATAAAAACTTTTGGGATATATTTGATAAACTACTGCTTGTTTCCACCACATATGAACCTCCGTTTAACGTTAAACTAATTCTGTATTTTTAATACCCAACTGGTGGGTATTATGTTGTTTTTCTTTGAACCAGCTGTACTGGCATGATGATTTTTTCTGGCTTGTTCGTTTGATGCTGCATCTTCTTATTTAAAAGATTGACTGCCACTTCACCTTTTAGGGTTATGTCTTGTTTGATGGTTGTTAAGGACGGTTGAGCAAGCTCACCGATGAACAGTCCATCAAATCCGACAATCGCAACATCTTCTGGTACTCTAATCCCATATTGATTTAAGCCCTTCATGACACTTAAAGCCATAATATCGGAATAAACGAATAATCCATCAATCGTTGAGATATGTTCTTTTACAACTTTACCAATATCAAGTCCGAACTCATATGAGGTATAGCCTTCAAATACATTATCTTTGGTATACGTTAATCCGTATTTCTTTAAGGCTTTTTTATAGCCATCAAATCTTTTTGAAGAAACACCTACTTCTTCTAAAGATGATAAGACAATACCAATATTTTTTCTACCTGTTTGAATCAAATGCTCAGTTGCAAGATATCCACCTTGCTCATCATCGGTGATGATGAGATCTAATTGATCATTTTCGATGTAACTATCTAGAAAGACTGATGGGACATCAATATCTTTAAATATCGTCTTCATTTCTCTTTCAACAGCACCTAAGACAATCACACCATCAACATTCCAATTTAAGATGAGTTGTTTTAATGTTTCTTTTTCACTAATGAAACGAAACATGAGATAATATCCAAGTTTTCTTAAGTTATACTCAATGCTATTAATCAATTCTCCATAAAAGGGATTGATTAATGCTTTATTCTTATAAGGATCCGCTTCTATCGTTTGTGGGATCGCAAGCATCACGATTTTTGATTCATGACTCTTTAAAGATCTCGCAAACAAATTAGGCGTATAGTTTAATTGTTCGATTAAGTTTTCAATTTTGATTCTAGTTTTTTCAGATACTTTATCATATCTTTTATTAATCACGTTTGACACAGTCATTTTACTGACATTGGCTAAACGTGCAATATCCTCTAAAGACGGCATATGTACACCTCGTTTACCGGTATACTAAAATTATATATGAGATGTAAGCGTTTGTCAACGATATTTTTAAATTTTTTTATAAGAATAAAGTTGATATATGCTGACTCTAATCCTTCATATATAAATATATGAGGTATAAAAAAAATCTTTCAGCATCGAAAGATTTTTTGTTTTATCTACATAACACTCATCATAACCCAATCATTATTTTAACTGGCTCACTGAATCCTTAATTGTTTTCTCAAATGCCATTTTTCCATATTTATCGACTTGCATCTTATCCTTAGGTCCATGACTAAGTGATCCTGGACCACCAATACATCCCCCGATACAAGCCATACCCTCAACAAAGTTTCCAATAGATATATTTTTAGATATTTTAAATAAAGCTTTCTTACATTCTTCTATCCCATCACAAATGACAGGATTCACTTCAAAATCATGGGTTTCGTTTTCTTTAAGTGACTGCATCACCGCTTCACTTAAACCTCCAGATCTTGCGAAGATTCTACCATAATAAGAAGCATTATCTAATGGTGATTCCTCTAAAGATTCAATATCTATATGTTTACTGTCTATGAGCGCTTGAAGTTCTTCAAAAGTCATGACACTGTCAACATAAGGTTTTACTTCATCTAATTGAGATTCTTGTTTCTTTGCGATACATGGTCCAATAAAAACAACTTTAGCTGAAGGTTCATTTTCTTTAATATACTTCGCTAAAAATGCCATGGGTGATAAATTATGAGAAACATGCTTAAGTAAATCTTTATGATTCTTTTTGATATATGATACAAAAGCTGGACAGCAGGAACTTGTTAAAAAACCTTTTTCAACAAGTTCTTTTGTTTCTAGATCAGCAATCATATCTGCACCTAAAGCTGCTTCTACAACACTATGAAATCCAACCTTCTTAATCGCAGTAACCACTTGACTCAAATTCACATGCGTAAATTGACTTGCAATGGATGGCGCAACAACTGCATAGATCTTATATGCTTTATTTTCATTGCTCTTTTTAAGAAGATCAATCACATTAACAATATATGATTTATCTACTATAGCTCCAAATGGACATTGATAGACACACGCACCACAACTGATACACTTCTCATTATCAATCACTGCAACTTTATTCGAATCCATGGTGATTGCATTGACTTTACAGGCACTAACACATGGTCTCATATGATTTGATATTGCATGATAAGGACAAACCTTAGCACATAAACCACATTCAACACATTTCGACTTATCAATGATTGCTCGTTTATGATCATCAAAAGATATCGCTTGTTTTGGGCAAACTGAAGCACATCTATGTGCCAGACACCCTCTACAACCGCTTCCGACTTCATAACCACCAACAGGACACTCATCACATGCAATGTCTATAACTTCAACAATATTGCTGTTTTTTGAGTCTCCACCAATGGCTAGTTTGATCCGCTCTGTTAAGATTGCTCGTTCTTTATAGATACAACATCTCGAGATTGGTTTTTTCGTCGGATTGATCAGTTTAGGTATATCAAGCATATTTTCAAATAAAGAATCCTTAAATGCTTGGTTAGATACCTCTTTTAACACTTGATATTTTATATATTGTACTTGTGTATCGAATTTTCTCATCTTCTACTCCTAAAAATAACTGACTTTTATGTTTTTCCCCATTTTTTTTAAACATGTGCTAATCTCTTCTATCAATTGCATTTTAATACTAAAATGAATGGGAAGATCTGGATTTTGATGTGCTGGATTGATTGCTTTACCGACATAAAAATTTATATCAGTGCCCTTTTCAAATAACCATCTAGCAATCATTGATGCTCCATCTTTTTGAAAAGACCATTGATCATGCAATTTGTTTTCCCCTAAAAAATCTTTTGCATAAATCAAGACTTGATTCATCGTTATGACACCTTCTGTGACTAAATCAACACCTTCAATCTCAGCAGTTGGTGGCATATTCGGATCATTATAGTCTAAACTTGTCTTTATGGGTTTACCTAAATATTTTGAGACGATTTGACTTGTTGTTCCACCACAAACAATTTTCTTACCCCTTTTAGAAAAGAACAACGATAACATTTGCTGATTATCAAATTTATTTTTAGGTGGACCAATCAATAAATTTAATGGTTCTCGTTTAATGACTTTAATCATTAAACAGGAAGCATCATCTCCAGGTTGATGATCATATAAACCCTTACATTTATTCATCATCAGATTTACCAATACTTTTGCGTTTACATGCTTTCTATTGTAATGCTTAATGTATTTTATAATGTTTTCTCTTTCCCACCCAAAATTAAGCTTAGTACCTACTCCAGCATGAACACATCCATCAGACATCGCTAAAAAACAATCTCCAACTTGTAGTTTCAACTTAGAATGAAAGATTCTTTTATTCGCAATCATCATTTCAGTCTTATAAAATTCATAATGCTCTTGATCTCTAATCAAAATAACAGAGGGATTGTCATATTGGACAATTTCTACTTCTTCTAAATGGTTCACTCGAATTAAAGTAAATGTTGAATAAGCTACTTGTCTAACCTTGCAGGTTGGTAGTGTATGAGCAATAGTTTCAATGCAATCTACAAGGCTCATGCCTTGTGAGATCATTGTCGATACAATTTTTGCAGTAAGTGTTGCTAAAATGGATGCCTTCACACCACTGCCTAATCCATCAGCAAGCACATAGATGTGACTATCTTCAGTTTTTACTTCTTCAATTTGATCACCACATAATGTTTCATTATGTTTACAAATAGAAGCATATCCAACATCTAAAAATAAATCATTCATGTTCTAGATGCTCCTTAAGTTTTGTTAAAGCAATTTTGGTCTCTGCAGCTGTCTCCCCTAAAAGTGAAGCAATCTCTTGGACAATGCGCATTTGCTTTTCAACAACCTGATTTGTAACTTCTATCGTTTGTTTTTTATGCTGTTCTTTGATTTCATTTTGTCTATAACTATCTGTGATATCATTCATCAGATACATGATGATATGATAATCACGATCATAAATGATAGACTCTTCAACATGCTTTTGATATTCTGCTAAGTATTTTTTTCTTTGATAGACACTTCTTTTTTGCTCTAACACTTTTTTAAAAGGTTCTTCATCTAAGATTTTGATGATCTTCTCACCTAAAACATCTTTTTCTGATCTTACATTGATGATTTTTCTTGCTGCATCATTAATTTTTTGTATTTCAAGATGTTCATTGATGACGATAATACCACTCGGCGTATAATTTAGAATATTACGATAAAAACTCTCTGCTCTTTCCTTCAAAAAAGGTAGGCACATGGATATGTTTGCTTTGCCTTGGAAAATAGCGATTGCTTTTTCCCGACAAGTATCATATCCACAAGATCCACAGTTTAACTCATCTTTTTGATTTGTTTTTCCCATTTGTTTCATGATTTCATCAATCGTGTTTTTGTTTGGTATTTCATTTTTCTTTTTGATTGAATGAAACTTTTTCAGATAAGCCTTTTGTTCAAGTTTATCTACATCAATATCATTTTTACTGCCATAAGAAATCACTGTTAAATAATCTCTTAACGGTGTTTTATGATACTTTTCCATAATCGGTCCATGAATACAACTTCCGACGCAACTTGACATTTCAATAAAACAGTTCTTCAAATCTCCTTTAGAGATATCTTCTAGCACATTGATACAGTTTTCGACACCATCAACAGCTATATATTGATAATCATCATTTCTTCTTGACAGTGACTTAATGATACCCCCTGTCGTTGGAAAGAATCTAGCTTTAAACCCGTCGTGTTCTTCAACTTCTTTTTCTAATCTAACTTGACTGTATTCAAATAATCGACTGAGTTCCTCAAAAGTCAACACTGCATCGATATAACCTTGATAATAATCAGCTTCATCCTTTTTAGCAATACAAGGTCCAACAAAAACAACTTTAGCATCTTTGTATCTGCGTTTAATATCAAGTGCATGTGCTTGCATTGGGGATATGATTGGCGCTAAAAAAGGTAGAAGATTCGGATAATACTTTTGAATGAGTAGATTAACAGAATGACATGCAGAAGTGATGAGTATTTTCGGTTTTTTTGTATCGATATAATCTTCATACTCTGATTTAACTAGTGCTGCTCCGATTGCTGTTTCTTCACAATCAAAAAAACCTAATCGCTTGATGGCTTTTCTCATCATACTGATACCAGCACCATCATAGTTTGCGACAAACGATGGTGCTAAAGAAACAATGACTTGATCATGTTGTTGTAATAACACTTTAACTTTTTCGATATCACTGACAATCTCTTTAGCATTTTGAGGACAATCTACATAGCAGTTACCACATAGGATACACTCGTTTTTAACAACACTTGCTTGATTACCAGAAAACTTAATCGATTTAACCGGACAATGTCTAATGCATTTATAACAATTCTTACATTGATTACGGTTTAATGCAATAATCTCACTCATGATCTACCTCACTTTATATTTGATAGAATTTCTTTATGAAATAAATCTTCTATATTCTCTTCATTTGCAGAAAAATGTTTTCCATTAAACTCTATGCTTACGCCTTTTTGACAATTGCCCATGCAAAACTTTCCACATAAATCAACTGATGTTTCAAGACCGTGTGCTTTTACTAACTCTTGTAAAGCACTAACAACTAATCTTGAACCTTTTAAATGACATGAACTACCGATACAAACATTGATTTTCATAACTTCTTATCTCCTAAATATCATTTCTTTGATTGATAATTTCTAATAGCTTATCTTTTTCATTCTTTTTCGCTTTTAAAAGCCTAGCAGCAGCAACAATTGGTAACCATGCTTTAACATAGGTCTTCGATGTCTTTGTTTTTTGACAATAAAGATCAAGATATTTCTCTGCATGCTCTTGATTATCATTGATTAAAAAATCTAAGTAGGTTGCGGATGCATCTCCAGATGCATTTCCAATAGTTGCATGTGCCCAGTCAATGATATAATATCTTCCATCTTGATCTATAATAATATTTGATGGATTAAAATCACCGTGACAAAGTTTTTTATGTACTCTCATCATATCTAGTTTTCTTTGTAACTCATATCTAGTTGTTGCAAGTAAATCTGTTTTTTCTATCTTTTCAATCAGTCTATCTTTTTGCTTTCGCAAATGCATAATGTTTTGTTGATGTACTTCTAACTGTAGGTTTACAAAGATTTCAAGATAATGATCAAAACGATCACTGTTTTTTTGCATGATATGTTCAAGTGTTTGTCCTTGAACATATGCATAAACCATGACCCATTGTCCGTTCTGCTCAGTAACAGATAAAAGTTTTGGTACACAAAGCTCTGTCTCTTCTACTCGAGCATGATTTAATGCTTCATTTAACACTTGAGCTTTCGTGTAGTTTTTATGAAAAGTTTTAATCACTAATGCTCCATCTTTAAATATCGTTTTATCATTTCTAATACCGATAATTTTTTCCATATTTATCAAGTCACTTCCGATCGTGTGTAAGTTTTGCTAATACTGATAAAGAACATGCCATGTTCTCATTTTTAACAATAATATGTTTGGGAACATCTAAAATCACAGGTGCAAAGTTCCATATGGCTTTGATGTTGCTTTCGACCATGAGGTCACAAATACTTTGTGCCATGTCTTTTGGAACTGTTATGATGCCAATATCAATCTTTTTAAGTTTGCATATCGCTTTGAAGCGGTGAATATGCTCGTATGAGTTGTTTAAATCAAAGGCAGCAACAATCTTTATATGATAAGGATCAAAACCATTGTAGTGATAAAGGGCTTTGCCTAATCTTCCCATACCAACAATAGCTGCTCTTGTCTCATGATCATATCCCATATAGCTTTTAAGGTCATTGAGTAACTGACTAACTTCATATCCTATTTTCGGTTTTCCACCTGTACTGATTTTTGCTAAGTCTTTTCTTACCATGACTTCACCATAATTTAACTCACTTGCAATGATCGTTGCTGATATATAGCTGTTATGATAGTTTTCCAAAAATGCAATATATCCTGGAACTCTACTTAAGATAGCTTCTGATACGCCATTTTGCAACATAAAAATCACCTCACACTACTATGTTAACAAACCCATGTTTTCAAGTGAAATGCTTATTTGATATATCGATATATCTTTATCGATATATCTATATAAAAAAACTAACCACGGTTGGTTAGTTAGTAAATGTAACACCTTTTTTGAACAACTAATTCATCTAAAAACAATTGATCTACTTCACTAAATTGATAGTTCTTTTTGTATATTAACACGTCTTTATAGATCTTATCGCAGTCAGCAACTGTTCTTTCAATTAAATCATGTTTATCCAGTAACTCTTTTGGAACCCTTGAAACCCACATAAATGTTGAATGTATGGTTTCTAGTAGTGTGAACTGAGATGCTCTTTCAAAAACATATATTCTTTGATTGACCGTCTCGGGTAATTCCATCTTCTTCACTTCAGTCATCGGCATGTCAGGCACATATGGATCTGCATGTGCGATTTCTACATAATCATTTAAGTCTTTGTTATAAATTATATCTTTATGTGCAAGTGCATGATTTTTAGACATCACAATAACTGGTTTAAACTCACAAATAACCTCTGACTCAAGTGCTTTATCTTTTAGCATGAGTTTGAAATATGATTCATACTTACTCTGATATCTAATAATGCCTAAATTGTAATGTGAACTTAAAATGTTTTTAATTGCTCTTAATGCATTGGTTTCTTTATAGTATAGCTCACATTTGCATGAGACTTGTAGTTTTCTTGCAAACTCAGTAAATGATTTTGCGATATAACTTGATCTAGGAACAGAAATTGAAAATTTCACATACTCTTCGTCTTTAGCATTTAGCATATGTTCAATTTCATCGACTTCATTTAATATGCGATATGCATATTGAATGAACTCTTCTCCTTTTGATGTTAATCTCATCCCTTTAGAGCTTCTTGTAAATATTTCAATATTTAAAGAAGCTTCAAGTTCCTTGATCGCTCGACTTAAGTTTGGCTGAGACATAAAAAGGTTTTCTGCAGCCTGAGATATGGATTGTGTTTTTGCGATTTCGCAAACGTATCGTAAATGCATGATATTCATGTTTTTTTCACCTAAATGTATTATATCATGTAGATTTTAATTAAGAAAAAGTAAACGATTTCAGTTGTTTAAAAAATGTTTTTATGTATGATGAGTCTTCTTATTTAGTCATGTAATAACATTGATTTTGTTTTTTAAAGTGTTCTTTCTCATATAAAGCAATCGCATCATTATTTGATAGTTCGACATAAAGTCTTTGCGGTTTGTCTTTAAATGTTTGATGCATATGATCTAACAATTGTTTTGCATATCCCTTATGTCTGTTTTCAGGTGCAATATAGAGTTCATCTAAATAATAGATACTATCAACGTAACCAATTTTAGGTATTTTAACAATGCTTATCCATCCATAGACCGCTTCATCATGGATGACGTATAGATAAAGATGATCGTCTTCTATTGAGTTGATACTTAATGGTTGAGATGTACGCTTTTGATAGATTTCTTCAAACAAATGAATGTTATCTTTATGGATTCTTGTAATCATAAATTTCCTTCTTTCTAAAGACTTTAATCATCTTAAAATGGCAACCCATCTTTATTTAAGATAATGACTTCTTGTTCAAGATATTGATGGCTAAATGCTGGTGTTTCTAGATAAGTCATCAGTATTTGTGATACAGGCATATTTAACTTCAGCAAATAAGCACTTTTATGCTTTGGATGTATCGTTTCATCAAAAAATGCTTTAGTAGATTCTAAATGCGCTGTAGTAGAGATCAAAGGTCGTTCAAATGATTTAAATGTCTGTTCAGATGTCATACCTCTATAAACTGTTAATTCTTTTTGATGTGCTTTTTCAAACATGGCTTGAACAAAAGCCAATCTATGCATCAAATATCTTTTTCTTGTTTCTTTTTCGTATGGTTTCGTAAAAGTTGATTTTTTTCTGACTTCAAATCCTTGATAATTGACAAGTCCTAATTCAGCTAAACAAATGATCATACCTTTGATGAGTTCTCCTGAATGCGGATTAAGACAAAAATTACTTGTTGTTTCATCTTCTAGATATAAAAGATGCTCATTATCTAAATATCTTTTTAAATCTTCTGACAATAATGGACTTCCTTTTTTCATAGACCAATCAAGCTTGTCATAAGATTTGAAATACTTACTTTCTTTATTCATCCAAGCAATGATATCTTCTTTGATTTTGGTAATGTTTTTGAATGTTTGTTTTTGGGTGTCGATATCGATTTTGATATTGAGTTCAATTTTCTTTTGTTTAATGATATCTTCATATAGCCTGATGACATCTTTATCACTATATTTTTCATCATCTAAAAACTGAAATTGACTGATATCTTCAAAAGGTAACTCCCAACATTTGCCCTTATCTTCAAAATCTAAGATACGCCAAGTAAACATTCCAGATTCCATATCTATATCTTCAATTATCCCAGGTGTTCTTCTTCCATCAAGAAGGACACAAGGATTATCTTTAACAAGATACTTAAGTGTTCCTTTTGTATAAAGTGCATCGTCTATTTTATTTTTGTTTTGTTGATGTATGGACATAGTGATGTTCCTTTCTTCAAAATTTTAATACTTTATCTATTATATATTGTTTATGTGATGAGATATATGATACCTAATATCATTAAAACAAGAATGATAGTAAAATGAGTGATCGTTATGAAAGTAAGCCATGTCGTTCTCTTTTTCTTCCTTTGATAAACATGAAAACATACATATTTTTTGTATAGTTCATTTTCATCTATCCTATGTATAAGTGCATTTCATTGATTTGTATACGTAATTATTATGTCATAAATCGTTGGTGTTTAATTATATTTATTATTAATTATAAAAAGCTTTAATCATTGTCAATTATTTTCATTAAGAGCTTAAGTTTTCATGAGTAAAGCTTTTTAAGTACTATGGCTAGAATTTTATAAACGTTTGTCCATTTAAATCTGAATAACTTCCATGAACTGCAAATTTTAAACTGTTTGTTATAGTGTCAGTATCAAAAGTGATTATCACCGGAAAAGATGAAAGTATAAACTGATGTTTATTTTCTTTAATTGGTATGAGTGTGATATCTTTCCATTTAAGATCTGTTACTAATTCATTGTTTATTAGTTTTATCGTACATGTTTTTGATTGATCTTCATTATGATAGGTTCCGCAGTAATCATTCAAATGTGATAAAGCCTTCTCTATAGATGCTTCAAGGTAAGTGATATCTAAACATGCACATATCTCTTTTTTAATATCTGGCCAAGTATAGTCGTTTTTATCAATTCTTATCTTAGTAAACATAAACTCGTTAAATAAAATATCAGTTAAATCTTGATATGATTTCCATAACTGAATCACTCGATCTTCATCTTTCATGGTTAAAGACTTAACAAATGGTGTTTGAATATCAGATGAGATAAACCAGTTTTTCCAACGTTCACCTCTTCTTTCCCAAATTGTATTAATCGCCATATGAACATCTGGCTCGTGAAAATATATAAAATAAGGATTTAAAGGCTTTATAATGTCTTGAATTTTGTTTGTGAATTCTTTAATCATCGATATAGGCACAAGATTTTGAAATAAGATTCTAACTGTGTCTTGGTAGAAATGACTTTCAATGATATGGACTTGATCTGAGTCTATGGCTTTTTTGGTAAAAGATGCCCATAATGAGATGATTGAAGTCATGAAATGCTTCATCTCATGCTCATTTTCAAACACTTCTACATCTTTTTCGTAAGCGAGTGGATGGTTTGAAGATTCTTCGTGATACCAAATAGATGCAATCTGATTTTCAGATAACACTTGATTTAAGTATTGTGAGGTGCTTGATTTACCAGAACCTGTGATACCATCGATTAATATAAGTTTTGTTTGCTGCATATGTTGTAACCTCTTTTTGTAGATGTTTTAATGATTTGATAACATATATCTAGATATGTAATGTATCGTTCATAGAACATATCTATATTATCAAAAAAGTCTATAATTTCCTATAGACTTTTTAATATTTATCAGTATATGCTAATATTTACTCCCATTCAATCGTTCCTGGAGGTTTTGATGTAATATCATAAACCACACGATTAATACCTCTAACTTGATTGATAATACTTGTAGAGACTTCATCTAAAAAATCATAAGAAAGCCTTGAGATATCAGCGGTCATAAAGTCAGTACTATTGACTGATCTGATCGCAAGCACATGTTCATAGGTTCTCATATCACCCATCACACCTACAGTTTTTACAGGTAGTAAAACCGCAAATGCTTGTGAGACTTGATTATAAAGACCATGTGATCTTAATGCTTTAATAAAGATGTCATCAGCTTCTTGTAAGATATGAACCTTTTCTTCTGTAATTTCACCAATGATTCTTATGCCTAATCCAGGACCTGGAAAAGGATGACGATTCACAAGTTCTTCTCCGAGACCTAAAGATTTACCTACGGCTCTCACTTCATCTTTAAAAAGTTCTTTTAATGGCTCTAAGATTTTAAATGTTGATTGTTTAGGAAGTCCACCAACATTATGATGAGATTTAATCGTATGAGAGGGTCCTTTGATCGATATCGATTCAATGACATCTGGGTAAATCGTACCTTGAGCTAAATAACTAACGTTCTTAAGTTTTGCTTTTTCTTTTTCAAAGACTTCGAAAAAGACACGTCCAATGATTTTTCTTTTACTTTCAGGATCTGTGATCCCCTTAAGTGCTTGATAAAAGTCTTGTTTTGCATCAACTTTAATGATATGCATGTCACTAAAGACTTCATAGTTTTGAATGACTTCAATGGCTTCATGCTTTCTTAGAAGTCCGGTATCTACAAAGATACACGTTAAGTTTTTTCCAATCGCTTTTGATAATAATGCAGCAGCAACCGTAGAATCGACACCACCTGAAAGACCTAAGATGACTTCTTCATCTTTGACTTCTTCTTTAATCTCTTTGAGCTTTGAAGTGATGAAATCTTTAATACTCCAATTAGGTTTCGCTTTTGCAATTTCAAAAACAAAGTTACTTAAGAGTGTCTTACCTTCTGTTGTATGTGTGACTTCTGGATGAAACTGAACACCATAGATATTATGATCTTTATGTTTCACCATAGCCATTGCATGTTTGGATGATGCAAGCATTTCAAAGGTTTCTGGAAGTTTTAAAACTTTATCACCATGAGACATCCAAACCGTCGATGTATCATGCATGTTTAGTGTCAATAAACTTTCATGTTCAATAGTAATTTGATTTTTACCATATTCTCTAATATCTCCTGGAGCGACTTTCCCACCAAAGGTTTGAATGAGAAGTTGCATCCCATAACAAATTCCTAAGATAGGTACATTTAAAGCTAAGACTGATGGATGTAGTTTAGGTGCAAGTTCATCATAAACCGAGTTAGGTCCTCCAGATAAGATGACTGCTTTAATGCTTTGATCAGGTATAATCTCATCCAGATGAGAAATCACTTCTGCATAAACATGTATTTCTCTAATCCGTCTAGCAATTAATGCATTATATTGTGATCCAAAATCAATGATAACTATTTTGTCCATGTGTGATTCCCCTGATAGTTCGGTGCAGCTCTCGTAATTGAAATATCATGTGGATGACTTTCTTTTAAGCCTGCAGATGAGATTTCTATAAACTCTGACTTTGTTTTTAGTTCTGAAATGGTTTTAGCACCAATATAACCCATGCCTGAGCGTAGCCCACCACAAAGTTGATATAAAACATCAGCAACTTCTCCTCGATAAGGGACTCTACCTTCAATGCCTTCTGGAACAAGTTTCTTTAAATCTTTTCCTTTTTGAAAATAGCGATCACTTGATCCTCTATGCATCGCTGCAAGTGATCCCATACCAACATATGTTTTATATGAACGTCCCTCATAGATGATTTCTTCTCCTGGACTTTCTTTAGTCCCTGCAAGAAGTGATCCTAACATAACAGTATCTGCTCCAGCAGTTAAAGCTTTTGTGATATCACCACTATATTTGACACCACCATCCGCAATAATCTTAATATCTGTATCTTTTAATGCTTCATAAACTTCCATGATGGCAGTGATTTGTGGTGCACCAATACCAGCAACCACTCTTGTTGTGCATATAGATCCAGGACCTACACCCACTTTCACTGCATCAACACCTGCTTCTTTAAGAGCAAGTGCAGCTGCTTTAGTGACAATGTTACCTGCAATGAGTTTAAGATTTGGATATGTTGATTTAATCAGTTTCACCATATCAATCACACCTTTAGAATGTCCATGAGCACTATCCACTGTGATGACATCAACACCTGCTTTGATAAGTGCATCTACTCTTTCTAAAGTATCAGATGAAACTCCTACTGCAGCACCACATAAAAGACGGCCATGAGCATCTTTTGCAGCATGTGGGTAATCTAGGATATTATCGATATCCTTAGATGTGATAAGTCCTTTGAGATGATAGGTGTCATCAACAATCAGTAGTTTTTCTAAGCGGTGTTCCATTAAGATTTGTTTAGCTTCATCTAGTGATGTGTTTGTCGGTGCTGTGATAAGATTTGATTTAGTCATAACTTCACTGATTGGTGTATCATCAAGTTCTCGATATCTTAAATCTCTGTTGGTCACAATCCCTTTTAGGATCCCTTCATCGTTAATGATTGGAATACCAGAGATTTTGTAAGTTGACATGATCATTTCCGCATCATGAAGCGTGTTTGTCTCTTTTAGAGTGATTGGATGTTTGATCATACCTGATTCATTTCTTTTAACGTAATCAATTTCTTTTGCTTGATTTTCAATACTCATATTTTTATGAATAAATCCAATCCCACCTTGTCTTGCAATTGCAATCGCGAGTTTACTTTCTGTAACTGTATCCATAGCAGCAGATAATATAGGGATATTAAGTGATATCCCACCCACGAGTGATGTTTTTAAAGATACTTCACTTGGAACAACTTCTGATGCTCCTGGAAGGATTAAAACATCATCAAATGTTAAACCTTTTTTCATATGTTTCCTCCTATTTATAATAAAAAAATGGTTTTATTTGCGCATATGCAAAAAAACCATTTTGGTCTTTTTGCGTAGTCTCAAATTTGAGGTTTGAGGTAGAAACGGCTTGCCATATTCAAGCTTTATACGCATATATTAAGAGTATTATAACAAATGATTTCGAGATAAGCAATTGTAAAACGAAAAACTTACACAAGTGTAATGTGTAAGTCATATCTTTTCCGTAAAACATTGTACTAGTATTGATATGCAAAAATAGACGTTTTTTTCTATGAACTAGTTAGACACTTATTATCTTTACAAAGGCCAAATCATGCAATTGCATGATTGTAATGTATACAATGTTATTAATCTTGCCTTATCCCTTTACTAAAGACTGTCGGTCATTGTGAAAACCTACACTTTAAACATCGTTAATTAGAAAATTTTTTATTGTCATTGATATATACTCAATATCTTCATCGGTTAAATATGGATGCATTGGTAAAGATAAAACCGTTTCACATAACCTATTAGTGACAGTGTAATCCTCATCCCCAATACCTAAATCTAAAAATGCTGTTTGCTTATGCATAGGTTTTGTATAATATATCATACTTGGTATTCCATTTTCTGACAAGTATTGTTTCAATGCATCTCTTTGGTTTTTACTTTTTAGTTTCACTGTATACTGTGCAAAACTTGATATATATCCATTTGGAATGTATGGAACATCAAGGAAGTCAGATAGTAACTTATTATATTTCAAATAAACATTGTTAATAGATGTTAGCTCATTATTTATGAACTCATCAAACTTCACATTAAGAATTGCAGCTTGTAAAGTGTCTAATCTTGAATTTACACCTATTCTGATGTTATCATATTTGTCCTCACCTTTACCATGAATTCTAAGAGATATAAGTAATGCAGCTAAGTCCTCATCATTTGTAAAAATTGCTCCACCATCACCGTAACAGCCAAGTGGTTTTGCTGGAAAAAACGAAGTGGTTGCGGCATCGCCAAAACTACATGCTCTTTTTCCATCTTGTTCAGCTCCAAATCCTTGTGCACCATCTTCTAAAATTAACAGATTATATTTTTTTGCGATTTTTTCTATATTTTTATAGTCTGCTAATAATCCAAACAAATCAACTGGAATTATAACTTTTGGCTTTAAATTAGAATTTTTTATAGTTTCATTGATTTTCACTTCTAGTTTTTTAGGATCAATATTAAATGTTTTTTCATCTACATCGACAAATATTGGTGTTGCTCCAACAAAAGAAACCACTTCTGCTGTTGCGAAAAATGTAAAGTCAGGAACAAATACTGCATCACCTTTTCCGATTCCCCATGCTCTTAAGACGAGAGACAAGGCATCAGTCCCATTAGCACAAGAGATGCAATGTTTAACACCAACATATTCAGCTAATCTTCTCTCAAGTTCATTAACTTGTTTTCCACTAATGAAGTTCGTTGAATTTATAACATCTTGTATAGCATCTTGAACTCTATCTCTAATCACATAATATTGTTTACTCAAATCTCTAAATTCCATACATGTTCACCTATCTTATTGTTTTTAAGAAAGCAATAAACTTACTATGATCAATAGCAAAGTTTCCAGTTACAGTTGAGTTATCAGGGACATTACGTGTTACTACAGAACCTAAAGATACAGTAACATTATCACCTATTACTAAACCGTTGCTTATCGTCGCGTTGATACCTAACCAACAATCCTTACCTACAACTGTTCTTCCACCAAATTTTACACCTGCAGTAATAAATGTTCTTTCACCAATTATGCAATCATGAGCTATATGAACAAAATTATCAATTTTGACATCATTTTTCAGAATTGTTTTTCCACCAAGTACACCTCTATCTATACAACAATTATGCTGAACTTCTACATTATCATTTATATACAATAATCCACCAGTTTTTACAGGAATTACTGTGTTGTTATCACTTAAAAACTGAAAACCTGATGAACCTAGCACAGTATTAGATCTAATAGTTACATTATCTCCAATAATGACTCCGCCATGTATAATAACACCATCCTCAATTTTGCTATTTTTTCCAATTTGAATACTGTTATTATCTAATGTTGCATTTGGAGAAATAGAAGCACTTTGATCTATCATATTATCAAATTTTTCCCAATAAAATTCTTTTTCAACTAAATGATTATGGAGTGCATAAAAACTTGCTTTTGGATTCTCGGTAACGATTACTCCTATTTCACTTTGAATAAACCTTTCTACTAAATCTTCTGTTGTAATTACAGCAGAAATACTTTGATTATCTAATATTGAATTAATAAACTTCACATCACTTAAAAATGATAACACTCCAAATTTTGTAAATTCACTTGTAGCCATGCCTAATTGATTAAAATCAGCATCCTTGACTAACTTTGTATCGTTTATTAACTTCACTACTTCTGATAGTTTCATTTTAAAATCTCCTTTTTCATACTTAAGGTTGAAAAATTGTAAATTGGAAGTTTTACAGGTTTTCTCTCTTGTGCAGATTTATATATAGCTAAAACCAATTCTAAAGCATTACGTCCATCTAAAGCCGTTACATATGGTGTAACATTATTTTCTATAGAGGTAATTACATTTGCATATAAAGGTGTATGTCCAAAACCATAAACCGTAGGTGGATTTTCTCTATACTTTTCTTTAACTTCTTCTGAATCATCTAGATTATCTGCAAACATCCATTCTTCAATAATATTTACAGATTTACCACCAGCTTTGACGGTTCCTTTTTCTCCAAAAATGTATAGCGTTTCTTCTAAATTTCTTGGATAAACATTTGTAGTTCCTTCAATGATGCCATATGATCCATTTCTGAATTTTACAATTGCTATCCCTAAATCTTCGGCTTCAATATAATCATGTTTAAGATTATCCGTGTATGCAAACACTTCGTCGATTTCATTTCCCATCATCCATCTCAATAAATCTATGTTGTGTATACACTGATTCATTAATGCACCACCATCTTGTTCCCATGTACCTCTCCAAGGTGCTTGGGTATAATAATCTTTTCCTCTATTCCATCTAATATGTGCAGTTCCATAGAATAATTTCCCAAATCTGTTTTGTTCAATCGATTCTCTTATCTTTTGTACTGATTTGTTAAATCTATTTTGATGACAAGCACTTACAACAACACTGTATTTTTTTGATAGTTCAATGATTTCATCAGCATCATTTAGAGAAAGTGCTATTGGTTTTTCAATTATCAAGTGAATACCTTTTTTAATACAATACTTTGCAATTTCTGCATGATTTCCACTTTCGGTCGCAATTGCAATTAAATCTGGTTTTTCATGATCAATCATTAACTTGTAATCAGTGTAACTTTTTGCAGTTGATTGCAATTCATAATCATTAATATGTTTGATTGCTTTGTCAATAACAATATCACATAATCCAACGATATTTAATTTATTATTTATTGCAGCTGTTAGATGATTGGGTGAAATTCTCCCACATCCAATCAATGCGTATTTCATTCTAATCATCCTTCCTAGAGCAACTCAATGTTTTCTCTATTTTTCACTTTTTTTAATGCATTCTTTGTGTCAAAAATTATTTGTGAATTTTCTTGAACATAATTATAATCCACATTAGTGTGGGCAGTTGTAACTATAACAAGATCGGCATGCTTCAATGCGTCCGAACTTAATTCTTGCAGACCATTTTTCACTTTACCGTGTTCTTTATATTCAAAAATATATGGATCGTAATACATAACATTTGCTCCAAGTTTCTCAAGTTCATTGATAACCTCGATTGCAGGACTTTCTCTATAATCTTCAATATCTTGTTTATATGCAACACCTAATACTAAAATATTTGAACCATTAACTGATTTTTTAAATCTATTTAGAATTTTAGAACTACGTTCAGCACAATATTCTGACATTCTATCATTTATCATCATTGATGATTCAATCATAGATGTATGAAAACCGTATTCTCTAGCTTTCCATGAAAGGTAATAAGGGTCAAGAGGAATACAGTGTCCACCTAAACCTGGCCCTGGATAAAAAGCTTGAAATCCGTAAGGTTTTGATTTTGCAGCATCAATAACTTCCCAAATGTTAATGTCCATCTTATTGCATAATATTGCCAACTCATTTACTAAACCAATATTAATGTTTCGATATGTATTCTCAAGAATTTTTTCCATTTCTGCTATTGCTGGTGATGATACTCTGTGAACAGGTGCTTCAAGAATATTCTCATACATAGTAGCCGCAATGTCAGTACATTGTTTTGTAACACCACCTACAACTTTTGGTGTATTTTTTGTCTTATATATTAGATTACCCGGATCAACTCTTTCAGGAGAAAATGCAAGGAAAAAATCCACACCACACTTTAAACCTGATTTTTCTAAGATGGGTTTTAATAATTCTTCTGTTGTGCCAGGATATGTTGTAGACTCGAGTATAATTAACATATCTTTGTGCATGTATGGAACAATGCTTTCAGCTGAGGCTCTAACGTAAGTAATATCTGGTTGTTGATACTCATCAAGTGGTGTTGGCACACATATACAAACTGCATCAGCAGAAGCGACTTCAGAAAAATCTGTCGTTGCTCTAAGTTTCCCATTATCAACAATCTTCTTTAAATCTTCATTTATAACATCACCAATATAATTTATTCCCGAGTTAACCTTAAGAATTTTATCCTCTTGAATATCAAACCCAATGGTAGTATACCCTGCTTTTGCCTTTTCTACAGCTAGTGGTAGACCTACATATCCTAGTCCAATAACCCCTAGTATTGCTGTTTTATCCTTTAACTTATCTTTTAACATTGTTATCTCCCTTCGAAATCTTTTATCATAATCTCTACTATCAATTTAGATGCAGTACCATTACCATATATGTTTTTATTCTCTATTTTCATGGGCTCACTCAATGAGTCGTTAATGAAATTATTACAATCTCTTAGTTTATTGTAACCAAGTTCAACTAATTCAATCCATCCAGTATCTGGCATTATTACTATTGCTTCCTTATTGCTATAATATGCTTCTTTTTGCAATCCACCGCTATCAGTAATGACTTTATATGAGTTTGCTACTAATCCCATTAGGTGAAAGTAATCGACTGGATTAATAATTACTAAATTATCGGTAAACTTACTAAGATTGAATTTTTTTAATCTATCCGCTGTTCTAGGATGAATTGGTATAACAACAGGGAATTGATTTGAAATAGTATTCAAAGATTTTATTAAGGGTTCTAGTACCTCAATTTTATCAACATTAAAATCCCTATGTATGGTGCATAAAATATATTTATTTTTTTCTAATCCTAATTCTGAGAAATAGTCATAATTAAATTGATCCTTCATTAGTAAAAATAAATCATACATAATGTCACCGACATTAAATACTGATTGTGTTATGCCCTCATTTTTTAAAACATCAATACCAAGTTGTGACGAAACAAATAAGATATCAGAAGAATGATCAGTAAGAACCCTATTAATTTCCTCTGGCATACTTTTTGGGTTTTGTCGCAAACCCGCTTCTATATGTACAATGCGAATATTTAGCTTTCTAGCAACTAATGCACCTGCTAAAGTCGAATTTGTATCACCATACAGAACTACATAATCCGGTTGTTCTAACATTAAAATCTCTTCTATTTTTATCATCATTAAACCAGTCATTTTACCATGAGTAGAGTTATTTATCTCCAAATTGTAGTCAGGCTGTTCAAGTTTTAGTATTTCAAAAAAACTACCAGACATATTGTAATCATAATGCTGGCCCGTATGAATTAATTTTTTCTTAATAAATGGATGTTTTTTTAATTCTTTTTGCATCATTGCTTCTTTAATGAATTGTGGTCTCGCTCCCACTATTGATATGATTTTCATATATTATCCTTTCTTTTATACGAATTTTATTCTACTAACTATAAGCTATCAAAAAAGTGTTTCTAATCCAGTAATATGATAAATGATTACACAATTTTATAGTTATTTATGTCACGCCATGTCGAGATCAACTTACTTTTAAACAATAGTAAATATATTACTCCCCAAACTAATGCTAATGAAATCGATTCAAATGTTTCACCTAAGTAGTTTTCAATAGTAAACAAGTTTTTGATAGTATAAAATAATGTCCCCAATAATATATTTACTGACAATATTGATAGCATACCCTTCCATGGAAAAACATAAGATAATTTTACAGATATTTTTTTGCAAGTAATCAGTAATTGAAAAAAATTCATAATTAAGATAGAGCACAATGTAGCAAGGGCTGGCCCAACAAAACCAAATATACTTAAAAATAAAAAATTCAAAATTACATTCAATATTAATGAGCCTACAGAACTATACAAGATTAATTTAGTCTTTCCCATGGCAGAAAGGATCATTCCAAAGTAAGTAAATCTCAATAGCAAAACCAAAGTGTAGATCCTAAAAACATTGACACCCAATGAATATTTACTAGAATATAAAATTGAAACTACATCTGGTGCAAAAACAAAAATTCCAATTGATAAATAACAAATAAATATGAAACTTATAGTTATCGAGTCTTTCCATAAAAATATTGCTTCATGTGTTCGTTGACTGCTTATCTTTTTAACTATTATTGGCATCACAATAGCAGTAAATGCAGTGGCAATGAATGTTACCGGTAATTCCCTTGATGCGTTAGTATATATTGCTAATTGCTCAGTTGAGAAATATCTACCAATAATCAATTTATCTAGTTGAATGCTAATTGTGCCTACAATGGTTGCTAATCCAATAGGTAAAGAATAATACAAAATATTTTTTACATTCACAAAACTTATTTTTGTATAAAGTCTTGCTTTCAATCTAAATATTATTACGTACACAAAAATTGAAAAAATGGAATGAATTATCAAGAATAGTAAAATATAGTGTTCAAATTTGGGACTAAAAAGATAAACAAGCACTATACTTAATAATAGAAAAATTCCATGGGTAGTTTGATATATCAATAATAATTTAGTTTTTTTATAAACAATTAATACGTTTTCTATACTCGTTCGTGATATTTGAGTCCACGGAAAAATAGCAAGGAAATAGATGAAATTTTCTAATAGAGTGTTTTTAAAATATAAGACTATAATTGGGGAAACTAAGATTAGTACCACTCCAATTATAATACTAATAACTGTTGATAATGTAAAATAAATCGACAAAAATTTTCTCTTTTGTTCTTCATCTTTGGCAAGTGCTAAAAAATAGTTAATACTATAAGGAAGCCCAAGCATAAATATCGTTGTAGCCAAATTAACAACAATTAATAACTGTGAGTATGTCCCATACTCAACCAATGATACAAGTCTCGATAAAAGCATAGCAAAAACTAATGAAACGGTCATGGTAAAGATTTTAGAGATAGTTAATTTGATTGTATCCTGCCCGATCGAATTATTTTCCAAGGTTTACTCCCACTTTTATAATTTGTTAACTAAGTACTTAGTAAATGTTTTACCTGAATTTACTAAATCTAAAAACTTTTTATTAGATTTATCTTTTACAGAAAGCTTTATATCGCAATCAATATGTGGCCAAATAATTTTATCACCTTCAACTAATTCGCTGTTCCAAAGTAGTCCGACTTCATCATCCGGTGCATATATTCTTGTACATTTATATGCGAAAATAGCGTAATCAGATAAAACCAAATACCCGTGCGCAAAACCCTCAGGTATTAGTAATTGTTTTTTATTTTCTGAGGATAACTCAATACCATACCATGAACCGAATGTTTCTGAATTCACTCTTAAATCAACCACCACATCATAAACTTTCCCAGATATAACTCTTACACATTTTCCTTGAGGATTATTCAGTTGAAAATGCAATCCTCTTAAAACACCTTTATTTGATTTAGATTCATTGTCTTGGACATATAAAGCAGGACTCCCATCTATATGTTTAATATACCTATTAAACTCTTCATTGTGTGTTTCCATGAAGTAACCTCTGTGATCACCGAATACAGTGGGAGTTATTAAAAATAGATCTGAAATAATTCTATTATTTTTGTCTTTACATAAATCAAATTGAAATTTAGATTTTTCTTTAAGATTCATTTCATAACCTTCTTTCTGATTGATAACATCTAGATATCCCACAAATTTTTTGCATAGAATTCTAATATTTTTTCAGCCTGCTTACTAGAATCGAAATCTGCTAATATTTTTTTTCTTGCATTCAATCCCATCTCTCTTAAAACATCCTTATTTTTTAACAAATACTCAATTTTGTCAGCATATTTCATGTGATCCATTTCAACCATAAATCCTGATATTTCATTTTCAATAATTAAGTTACCTCCATTACTTTTTTGTATTATTGGCACATTTTGGTAAGCCATAGCTTCTATTAAACTATGATTCACAAACACCATATCAGTTGGTAAGATAAATATAGATGCATCCAAGAAATATTCATAAGTTTTATTTGAAAAATTATGCAACTCAAAATATGATTCAAGTTTTTCTTTTTTTATACTAGTAATAAATTTTGTTTCCTCGATATTTGCATCAAAAGCAGTCATATATCCTTTAGTGAAACCAACAACAACAAATTTAAAATCCATCTCTCTTTTTCTCAGTTCTAAAGCGATATCAATCATCATATATGGATTTCTAAATGCTTTTAGTGAATTCAAATAAAGAATAATATTCGTCGGCAATTTATTATACTCGTTTGGAACAGGGGTATGATTATGAAAAAAATTCACATTTTTCATTGAGCAAATATTATATTTAACTATGTGATCGACCATATAAAGTTCTCTTATTAAGATTATATTTGATCTTCGCAATGTGTATCTATACGCAATTCTCAAAATTTTTCTATGTTGTGTCCAATTTAGAATTTCTCCTCCTCTACACCTAGATACTATAGGTATTTTTTTAAGTTTTGCATAAAATACAAAAAACATTAAATCCCAAGGCATTACATCAAGATACAACTCAATATGTATAGGTTTATATTTTTTTATTAATCTAATGTAATTAATAGCATTCTTAAAAGGATTAAATACAATTTTTTTTGCAACTAATTTATCTTTAATTATATTTTCGTCACTCAAGCCTGTCTTATCAGCTGCAAAAAAA
>SWCA01004618.1_pt1 | contig 72492 bp, 69 predicted proteins | sample 4692961 | NCBI WGS metagenome assembly SWCA01 (sample SAMN10267275, study PRJNA491770) | bioreactor metagenome | isolation source: DHS bioreactor inoculated with | place: Japan: off Shimokita Peninsula | reverse complement strand
GTCCTTTCTCGTGGCGTGGCTCAACCGGCGATGAAATCCGCCGGGGCCTCGGGACGAGCGCGGATCAGGCAATCGGCGCGGAGTCCCGGTAAGCTGTATCGGCGCTTTATAGGCCCCGCAAAAACAAATTGTCAATATGCTTTGACTTTTGTAACATCCCGTCCGACACTACCGTCAGTCTGTCATCTGGCCTGGGAGGAAACGGCTTTGTCCGGCGACTTGTCTCTTCGCAACAAGAAATCAACCGAGGACGTGGCGCAGGGTATTCGCCGCCGCGTTTTCGAACACACGATCCGCAACAATGGCGGCTATCTCAGCCAGGCCTGTTCCGCGGCGGAGCAACTGGCCTTCCTCTACAACGAGGCGCTCGATCTCGGCGAACCGACGATGCCGATGATCCCGCCACCCTTCTCCGGTGTGCCCTCGCCGGACAACCCCGACTACGTGACCGGCGCGGGCTATAACGGGCCGTTCGAGCCGAAATACGACCGGCTGTTCATCGCCCCGGCTCACTACGCGCTTGTCGCCTATGCCACCCTGATCGAAACCGGCCGGATGGCGCCGGAAGGGCTTGAGATGTTCAACAAGGACGGCTCGTCGGTCGAGATGATCGGCGCCGAGCACAGCCCCGGCATGGAGGTGCATAACGGCACCCTCGGCATCGGTCTTTCCACCGGCGCGGGCCTCGCCTGGGGCCGGCGCCGCAACGGCGACAGCGGCCAGGTTTGCGTGTTCATGTCGGATGGCGAAGTGCAGGAAGGCCAGACCTGGGAAGCGGTGCAGGCCGCCGCGCACCACGGCATCGACAATCTCTGGGCGATCATGGACGTGAACCGCCAGCAAAGCGACGGCGCGATGGACAGCGTGATGAAGGTTGGCGACATCCGCCAGAAGTTCACCGACTTCGGCGCGCATTGCGTCGAGATCGACGGCCACGATCTTGAGGCGATGCGGCAGGCCAGGGCTGAAAAGCACGAGGGCAAGCCGTTGATCATCCTCGCCTACACGTCACCGACGCAAGGCATGCCGATCCTCCAGCGCCGCTTCCCGCGCCTGCATTACGTGCGCTTCAAGTCGGAAGACGAGCGCGCAGAGTATAACCAATCCATCGCTGCCGAACTCGGCATCGACCCCATCGCGTATTGAGGAGAGAGATCATGGTTGAAATGGTCACACGCCCCTATGCGGCAGCCTTCGAAAGCTACGCGGTGCAGCACCCCGAGGTGCTCGCGCTTTCGGCCGACCTCACCTCGTCGGTCGAGATCGACGGTATCCGCGACCGCCACCCCGATCAGTTCCTGTCGATGGGCATGGCGGAGCAGAATATGCTGTCATTCGCCGGCGGTCTCGGCCTTGCCGGGTTCCGACCGTTCCTGCACACCTTCGGGGTGTTTCTCTACCGGCGGCCCTATGACCAGCTCATGGCTTCGATCGCCTATCCGCGCCGCAAGGTGCGCCTGATGGGCTTTCTGCCGGGGATTACCACGCCCGGCGGGATGACCCACCAGGCGATCGAGGATATCTCGGTGATGCGCACGATCCCCAACATGACCGTGCTGGAAACCGGCGATGCCACCGAGGTGGAAGGCATCGTCGAAGCGGCCGACTCGATTGACGGCCCGGTCTATTGCCGGGTGCTGCGCGGCTCGGTGCCCCGGTTGTTTGACACGCCCCTCAAGGTCGGCGAGCTACGTGTGCTTTCGGAAGGCAGCGACGTGCTGGTGATCACCGCCGGGATCACCACCGAGGAAGCGATCCGCGCCCGTAGCGCGCTGGATGCGGCTGGCGTTTCGGTGCGCCACCTGCACCTCAACACGCTCAAGCCCTTCGATGCCGAGGCGATCGTAGCCCATGCCGCCAGCGTCAAGCACGGCGTCGTCACGCTTGAGAACCACCTCGTTGCCGGGGGCATCGGTTCCTTGACCGCCGAGGCGCTGGCGGATGCCGGGCTTGGCAAGAAGCTGATCCGGCTGGGCTTGCAGGATACCTACGCCCATGGCGGCTCGCGCCCTTACCTGATGAACTACTACGGCCTCGACGCCATCGCGCTGGTGCGTGGGATCGAACGGCTGATGGGGATCGAAACCGGCATCGACGAGAGCGCGCTGGAGGCGGTCCGGGTCGAGGCGGTGCATTCCAGCGTGAAGGCCGAGGCGCTCTGATGCAGCGGTTTTCGGTGACCTACCGGGTCTTCGCCGCCAATGCGGCGGAGGCCCGCGCGCGGGCCGAGGGGATCGCGCTGGAGCAGACGGTCGAGGTGCCCATGGATGTGGTGCCCACCGGGTATATTGCCGATGAGATCGTCGGCCGGATCGAAGAGATCGGCGCCGAGGGCGAGGGCCGCTTTCGCGCCACCCTGTCCTATTCGCCCGACAGTGCCGGACACGAGCTGACGCAGTTCTTCAACGTGATCTTTGGCAATTCCTCGATCCAGAAGGGCCTCAAGGTGATCGGGATCGACCCCGGCGAGACGATGCTGGAGCGTCATCCCGGACCGCGCTTCGGCATCGCCGGGATACGGGCGCTGGCCGGGCGGCCGCGCGGCGGGTTGATCGCGCCGGTGCTCAAGCCGCAGGGTCTTGGTGCCGATGCGCTGGCGCATGTGGCCTATCTCTGCGCGAAGGCCGGAGCCGATTTCGTCAAGGAAGATCACGGCATCACCGACCAGCACATGGCACCGTTTCGCGAGCGGGTGGAAAAAACCGCCGCCGCCGTCGCCCACGCCAATGCCGAGACCGGGGGCACGTCGCTGTATTTCCCCTCGCTCGCGGGCCGGCCGCAAGACATCGAAGACAATATCCGCTTCGCCAGGGACGCAGGCGCCGACGGGCTCCTGATCATGCCGGGCCTGCTTGGCTTTGGCGTGGTCGACCGGATCGCGCGCGACGCCGCGCTTGCCATGCCGGTGATGACCCACCCTGCCTTTCTCGGCCCTTACGTGCTGTCGGCCGATACCGGGTTCACCCACGGGATGATGTTCGGCACGCTGCAACGGCTCGCCGGGGCGGATATCTCGGTATTTCCCAACGTCGGCGGGCGCTTTGGCTTCACCGCCGGTGAATGCGGCGAGATCGCCGATGCCTGCCGCGCGCCCGATGGCCCCGGCGCGGCGATGCTGCCCAGCCCCGGCGGCGGCATGAGCGTGGACCGCGCCGCCGACATGGTGGGGATGTATGGCGAAGATGTCGTCTATCTGCTCGGCGGTTCGCTGCTGCGCCTTGGTGAGCGGATCGGCGACGGGATCGCGGCAATGCGGGCCGCGATTGACGCCGCCGAAGCGGACCGCAGCTAGACTGGCGGGCTTTCACCCAAGTCTCTGTGCCCGCGCACCTGACATGGGCGCGCGGGCGCCGTCACGTTCAGCGGCGGCACGTTTTCAGAAGATCACGCCCTTGCGCAGGATGAAGCAGCCAAACGGGCGGTTCTCGGTGCAGCGCACCACCGCGAAGCCCTGCCGGGCGCGGGCATAGAAGGCCTGCCGCTCGATCGAACCGACCGCGCCGCCTTCGGGCATTTCCGCTTCGAGGATGGCCGCACCCTCGGCATGAACCTCGTCGGGCACATCGCCCTGATCGTCGTGCTGCATCCACAGCGCGCCGTGGGCGACAAGGTGATCAAGCGGCAACAGCGCGCAGATCAGCGCGATGGCGTCGGGCGCGGAAAAGCCCGGCAGTTCCACGACCTGCCCGGTGACGGTCTCGGCCGCCGTCGCGTGGCTGGGGAAGTTGGAATCCACCACAGCGATCTCGTCGCCATGGCCCATCCGCATCAGCACGTCGAGCAAGTCGGCGGTCATGCGGGCATCAATACCTTTGAGCATCGTCTTTCCTCCAACAAAATGGGGCCGGGACATAGCGCCCCGACCCCGCGTCATTTGTCAACCGTCGCGCCGATCAGCGCGCGGGCAGCGGCATCCAGTCCGGCACCGCCACGTCGGCATGAGCGAAGGCCGGGGCCTTCATCGACAGGTCTTCCATGTTGGTGATGCCAAGCTCGTTGAGCATCGACTGGGTGATCAGCGTCGGCGGCACGATCACGTTGTGGCCCGGATCTTCACCGGCCAGCAGCATGGCAAGCGTGCGCACCGAAACCTCGCCGACGACGGCCGGGTTGGTGGCTGCGGTGGCTTTCCAGGCCGAGCCAGGTTCGCGCATCGAGGCGATGTCGGCGGTCGACACGTCGGCCGAATAGATCGACACGCTGTCGGTCATGCCCGCTTCGTCCACGGCGATCTTCACGCCCTTGGCGAACTCGTCATAGGGGGCGAACATCACGGTGATGTTGGGGTTGGCCGACAGCACCGAACGGGCCTGGTTGGCGACCGAGTTGGCAATCGGATTGTCGAGGGTGCCGAACTCGGCAACCTGTTGGATGCCCGGATTGTCGGCCTTCACCTGCACCCAGGTCTCGTCACGGCGATCGAGCGGCGCGATGCCGGGCACGTAGACGTAGCCGGCGACGAACTCGGTGCCGTTATCGGCAATCGCCTGCTCGAGAGCGAGACGGGCGAGGTCACGGTCCGACTGCTCGACCTGCGGGATCGCATCGTTTTCAACGTCGACGTCGAAGGCGACGACCTTGATACCGGCGTCAACCGCGCGCTGCGCCGCCGCCTGCATCGACTCGGTCAGGCCGTGCTGGATGATGATGCCATCGACACCGAGAGCAATCGCCTGATCGACCATATCGGCCTGCAGGGCGGCGTCCTGGCGGCTGTCAAACACCCGAAGGTCAACGCCGATCGCCTCGGCCTGCTTTTCCACACCCGACAGATAGGCCTGGAAAAAGTCGCCGGTCGACAGATAGCGCACGAGCGCGATCTTCACGTCGCCGGCATTGTCGAAGGGCGCCGGCATATCGGCGGCGAAGCCGACCGTCGGCACCATCGAAACAGCCCCGAGCAGGCTGGTAAACACTCGTCTGGAGATCATGGTATCCTCCCTATTCTCCTAAGGAACTTCTTTAAGCACGCCCCCGGCCAGTGCGGCCGGAAAGCGCGAAGGTAAACACCAGGGCCACCACGAGCACGGCGCCCTTGATGAAATCCTGGGTGTAGTAAGGCGCGTTGAGCATCGTCAGACCCTGCAACAGGATGCCGACGAAGAGGGCGCCAATGGCGGTGCCAAACGCGTTGGGCTTGGAGGCACCGAGCACGGCAAAGCCGATCAGGGCCGCCGCCACAGCGTCGAGCAGAAGGTTGTTGCCCGAGGCGATATCGCCACGCCCGAGCCGGGCGGCGAGCAGGATGCCCCCGAACGAGGCAAGCGTGCCCGAGATCATGTAGGCCTGGATCTTGTAGCGGTTCACGTTGGTTCCGGCGAGGCTGGCCGCCTGCGCGTTCGAGCCGATCGCATACATCAACCGACCGTGGCGGGTGAGGTCGAGAAACACCCAGACCAGCACGGCAATCGCCACCAGAAACACCACCGACAGCGGAACGAGATCGCCGATCCGGTGGCGACCGAGCATCAGGAAGACCTCGGAAAAGGTGCCATTGGCAATCGTCCCGTCCGGCAGCGCCATCCCGGTCGAAACCGAGCGACCTTCGGTCGGGATCCGCTGCGCGCCGAGCAGAAGGAACATCATGCCCAAGGTCGCCAGCAGGTCCGGCACCTTCATCTTGACGATGAGAAAGCCGTTCACCGCCCCGACCACGGCCCCCATGGCGAGGCTGAGCGATACCGCCCAGAAGGCGTTCATTTCCCAGACCACCATGATGTAGGACGACATCATCAGCGCCGACGTGGCGACCGCGCCGATGGAAAGATCGAATCCGTCGACCACCAGCGTGGCCGTCACGCCCAGCGCGAGGATGCCGGTAATCGCCACCGATTGCAGGATGAAAACGGCCGAGAACGGCGAAAGAAAGCCCTCGGCGGTCATGCTGAAAAAGACGATCAGCCCGACCATCAGGGCAAGAAACCCGTACTTGATGGCAAAATCGAGAAAGGTGGAGCTGTTTTGCATCTCGTTAAAGTCCTGCTGCTCGTGCTGCGCCCGCGTCGACCACTTCGGCCATGATCGCGGGCATGTCGATGTTTTCGTTTCGGTGATCGCCCACCACCGAATGCTCGCTCATCACGAGAATCCGGTCGGCGACTTCGAGCGCTTCATCCAGCTCGGCGACGAACACGATGGTGGTGCGGGCGGCGGCGGTTTCGCGGATCTTGCGGCCGATATCGCGCCGCGCCTGAATGTCGACGCCCTGGAACGGCTCATCGAGGATCAGCACCCGCGATGCCTCGGCCATCCAGCGCGCAACCATGACTTTCTGCTGGTTCCCGCCCGACAGCGTCAGGATACCATCGCCGACGCCCTGGCAGATAACGCCCATGTCGCTCACCATGGTGTTAGCCTTCGCCCGTTCGGAGCGGAACGACAGAAAACCGCCGGTGCGGGAATGGCGCCGGGTGAACGGCAGGGTGATGTTGCTGGTGATATCGAAATCCGCCACGACCGCGTTTACCAGCCGATCCTTGGGGCACATGTAAACACCGGCGGCGACGGCCGCGCCGGACGAGGCTGGGCGATGCTCGCGCCCGTCCAGCATCATCCTGCCCGCCACCGGCTTGTTGAGACCGAAAAGCACCGACGCGAAGGCCGACTTGCCCGACCCGACAAGCCCGGCCACGGCAATCACTTCGTTCTCATGCGCGTTGATCGAGAACGGCGTGGCGCCGTCGCGCAACACGAGGTCATGCAGCTCCAGCACCGGGTTTCCGGACTGCGGGATGCGGATATCGACCTCGGAAATCTTGTGGCCGAGCATGGCGCCCACCGCGCCCTCGTAATCGAGCGGTTTTTGCTCAAACCGGTCCACGATCATCCCGTCGCGCATCGACAGGATGCGGTCGGCCAACCGGCGAATGTCCGACATCCGGTGCGAAATGTAGAGAATGGCCACGCCCTGATCGCGCAGCCGCTCGACCATTTCAAACAGCCGCCTGGTTTCGGCGGCCGAGAGCGAAGACGTCGGCTCGTCGAGAATCAGCAGCTTGGGGTTATGCGCCATGGCGCGGGCGATGGCGACGAGTTGGCGGTCGGCCAGCGCAAGGCCGGCCACCGGCAGGGTCACGTCGATTTCCAGCCCGACCGCGGCGGCGATCTCGCGCGCCCTGGCGCGCATCTCGCGGCGCTTGAGAAAGGTCCCGGCCCCGGAGGCCAGCGTATCGAGCAGCAGGTTGGAGGTAACGTCGAGGTCTGGCACCACGCCATCGTTGATGTTCTGGTGAACCGTCACAACGCCGTGGCGCAGGGCTTGCGAGGGGGTTTCGGGCGCGAATGGCTTGTCACCCAGCATCACCGTTCCCGCATCGGCGCGGTGAACGCCGCAAAGCACCTTGACCAGGGTCGACTTGCCCGCTCCGTTTGCGCCCATAAGGACCGTGACCTGACCCGCCGGTATCTCCATCTCGATGCCGCGCAGCACCTGATTCCGACCAAAGGCCTTGCTTACACCCGACAGACGAATTGCGGCTTCGCTCACGTAGGTCACTCCTCCCGTTGCGACGAAGCTAGTCACTGCGGCTTTCAAATGTCAATATAATTTGACAATTGGGTGAAAACTGGAAATCCTGCACATCGAAGGCGGTATTTGAATGGCGTCCGGCCGTTCACAACCGCCGGTTTTCAAGGGGAGGTGACCCATGACGCAACACGATTACGAGGCGTTAAGCCCCGCAACACTGGCCCAACGTCTGGGGCCGGTCGAAGCCATTACATCGCGCCTTGGCGACCCGTCGCTCTGGACGGTGCGCGAGGTTGGCGATGGCAACCTGAACCTGGTGTTCATCGTGGACGGGCCAAATGGCAGCGTCATTGTGAAGCAGGCGCTGCCCTATGTCCGCCTGGTGGGCGACAGCTGGCCGCTGCCGCTCAAGCGCGCCTTCTTCGAGTATAACGCGCTGGTGCGCCAGAACGAGCGCGATCCCGGCTCGGTGCCGCAGGTCTACCATTTCGACGAGACGCAGGCGCTGGTGGTGATGGAGTTCTTCACGCCGCACGTGATTCTGCGCAAGAGCCTGATGGCAGGCACGACGCATGACGGCCTTGCCGAGATGCTGGGCAATTTCTGCGCCCGCACCCTGTTTCGCGGCTCCGATCTGTCGATGCCCACTGCCAGGCGCAAGGCAGACGCGGCACTGTTTCTCGGCAATGTCGAGATCTGCGACATCACCGAGAACCTGGTGTTCTCCGACCCGTATTTTGACGCCGAGATGAACCACCACACCCCCGGCCTGGATCCGATCGTGGCAACTCTGCGTGCCGATATCGACCTCAAGATCGCGGCACAGCATCTCAAATCGGCCTTCGCGAACAACGCCGAAACCATGCTGCACGGCGATCTGCACACCGGCTCGGTGATGGTGAACGGCAACGAGGCCAAGGTGATCGACCCCGAGTTCGTCACCTACGGGCCGATGGGCTTCGATATCGGGATGCTGCTCGCCAACTTCCTGATGGCCTACTACGCCCAGCCGGGCCATGCCGAAACGCCGGGCGCGCGTGACGAATATGGCGAGTGGATCCTCTCCGTCGTCAACGACATCTGGGCCGGGTTCGAAGCCGAGTTCAGCCGGCTCTGGCGCAGCGAACGCACCGGCATTCTTTATCAGGCAAGCCTGTTCGAGGATCAGGGTCATGCCCATGGCGCCGAGCAGGCCCGCGTGGAGCGGCTGGCGGCGATCTGGCGCGACACGCTCGGGTTCTGCGGCATCGAGATGCACCGCCGGATGCTCAGCCTGGCGCAGATCGCGGAATTTGACACCATCGCCGACGAAGGGCTGCGCGCACAATGCCAGGCCCGCGGCCTGATGCTCGGGCGCGCCCTCGCGGTGGGTCGGAGCGATTTCACCTCGATGGCGCAGGTTCTGGACTTCGCTCGGGCGCTCAACAAGGAGGACTACCTGTGAAGATCAACGGCAAGCATTTCCGGTCAATCTGGCGCGAGCCTTCGGGCGAAGTGCGGATCATCGACCAACGCTGGCTGCCGCACGAGTTGCGCATCGTCCCGCTCGCAACGCGCCAGGACTTTGCCGACGCAATTTTCGAGATGTGGGTGCGTGGCGCGCCGCTGATCGGCGCCACTGCCGCCTACGGCGTGGCCGTTCAGATGGCCGCCGACCCCTCGGATGCGTCACTCAAGGAAACCTATGACCTTCTGCACGCCACCCGGCCGACGGCGATCAACCTGAAATGGGCGCTCGACGAGATGAACCGGGTGCTTGAGCCGCTTGCCCCCGACGCCCGCGCCGACGCCGCCTTCAAGCGCGCCGCCGAGATCTGCGACGAGGACGTCGAGATCAACCGCAACATCGGCCTCAACGGGCTCGAGGTGATCCGCGAGATCGCCAGGAAGAAGAATGGCGGGCGGGTGAATATCCTTACCCACTGCAACGCCGGCTGGCCGGCCACGGTGGATTGGGGCACCGCCACCTCGCCGATCTATCACGCGGTGGAAGAAGGCATCGACGTGCATGTCTATGTTGACGAGACCCGTCCGCGCAACCAGGGCGCCCAGCTTACCGCCTGGGAGCTGAACTCGGCGGGCGTCAGTCACGAGTTGATCGTCGACAATGCCGGCGGCCACCTGATGCAGCACGGCGACGTTGACATGGTGATCGTCGGCACCGACCGCACCACCGCGCGCGGTGACGTGTGCAACAAGATCGGCACCTACCTCAAGGCGCTCGCCGCCAAGGCCAACAACGTGCCGTTCTACGTGGCGCTGCCCTCTCCGACGATCGACTGGACGGTGTTCGACGGGGTGAAGGAAATCCCGATCGAAGAGCGGACCGACGAAGAGGTGACCCATGTGCAAGGGCGCGATCCCGAAGGGCGGATCGTGTCGGTGCAGATCTCGCCCGATGGCACACCGGGGCGCAACCCGGCCTTTGACGTGACCCCGGCCGAGCTGGTGACCGGGTTGATCACCGAGCGCGGTATCGTCGCGGCCGATGCCGACGCCCTCGCCGCCGCCTTCCCGGATCTGGCCAAGTCATAGACCCGCCGGATCCGGCAATGAGTAAAAAGGCACGGGTTTCGGCCCGTGCCTTCCTTGTTCCTGGCAGGGCGAAGCCTCAGGCCAGCGCCAGAAGCTCTTCCGCCACGCTGAGGCTGGTGACCATGTGGGTCACGTAGCCGCCCCGGATCGCAGCCAGCGACGCCTCGGTCTTGTCGGTGCCGGGGGTGACCAATATCCCCATATCGAGCCCGACGAGGCTTTCAAGCGGGACGCCGATCATGCACTTGTCGAGCGGGCCATGAATGGCGTGGCCATCGGCATTGATGAACCGGCCGCAGATCACCCCCCGCGCACCATGCGCAAGGTGCCATTCAAGATCGTCAACGGTGGCCAGCCCGGCGCCGACCACGTGGCTGTCGGGCTCGACCGTGCCGACAGAAAACAGGAACTTGTTGCAGCTTTCGAGGCGGGCGAGTTGCGCGTGGATGATCGGTTCGTCCCGCAGCTCGGCGGCCAGCTTGGCATTGGAGAGCACCGCCGGAACATGGAGGTTGTAAACCTCGGCCCCGAGCCTCTGGCCAAGCCGCGTTGAACAGGCTTCGGCGGTGAAGCCGTAGGGCGTGGCCATCGACCCCACCAGTTGGATTACGGCGACATCTTCGATCCGGGTTTTCTCGGTGGCTTCCGCCATCTCGTAGACCGTGCGCCCCCAGGCAACGCCGAGCCTGTCGCCGGTGGTCAGAAGCTCCGGCAACCACGCCGCCGCTCCCTTGACAACGCGGTCGAAGGTTTCCTGCACATCGGCGTTTTCGTCCGGAATCACGTATGCCGCGGTGAGCCCGAAGGTGTTCACCAGATCGACCGCTGCGCGGTGGGTGGTAAAGGCAGGCGAGGCCAGCGAGATGCGGATCATGCCCTTCTCGCGCGCTTCCTGAAGGTAATTCACCACCGTCGCCCGCGATATTTCCAGCCGGTCGGCGATCTCCTTCTGATTCAGACCATCCTGGTAATACAGCCAGGCAACTTCGATCACCGCGTTCTCGCCGCTGATCCGTCCCTTTGTCTTGCGTTTAGCCCCTGCCATTTTGCCGCCTATTTTATCTATGACAATCGTAGTTGACTTTTGTATAAATGACCAGAGGATCGGGCCGCCGACAAGTCCGTCCATCGCATCTATCAGGAGTTTCAGATGATCGAGAGCAAATGGCAAGGCGCCGACGCCAACAAGGTTCTGGAACTCGCCGGAGACGATCCGGCCGCGCGCGCGCTCGCCTTGCGCGTCTATTCCTCGCGGCTGATCGGCGCGGAGCCTGATCTGGTGCTGCACGGCGGCGGCAATACCTCGGTGAAACTCATGACCACGGACATTTTCGGCGACGCGCTCGAGGTCATCCACATCAAGGGGTCGGGCTGGGATCTGAAGGCGATGGAGGCGCGCGGAATGCCCGCGGTGCGCCGCGCGCCACTGCTCCGGCTGCGCGAGCTATCCGTTGTGTCCGACGCCGACATGGTGAACGTGCTGCGCTCGAACCTGATCGACTCCACGGCGCCCAACCCGTCGGTGGAAACCCTGCTCCACGCCTACCTGCCCCAGCCTTACGTCGACCATACCCACGCGACGCCGATGCTCGTGCTGGCCAACCTGCCAGACGTGGCCGCCGTGGTGCGCGAACTGTTTGGCGACCGTCTGGCGCTGGTCGACTACGTCCGGCCGGGGTTTGAACTTGGTCGCCGCACCGCCGAAGCGTTCGAAGCCAATCCCGGCGTCGAGGGCCTGCTGCTCCTGCATCACGGCCACGTCACCTGGGGCGACGATGCCAAATCCTCCTATGAACGGGTGCTGCGCCACGCCAATCTTGTCGCGGACTGGATCGCCGATCAGCGCCCGGCGCCACTCAAACCCTCGGCCACGTTGCCGGATGATCAGCGCGCCACGACACTGGCCACCTTGCGGGGGGCGCTGGCCGTCAACCTGCCGGTGGACGCGCCGATGCCGGTGCTCGACACCCGCAGCGATGCTGCCACGATGGCATTTCTGGCGCGGGGCGACCTGGCCGATCTCGTCAACCGGAGCGTCGCCACGCCCGACCACGTGATCCGGATCAAGGGCCACCCGCTGCTCCTCACCGCCGCCGATGTGGCGGGGGGCGCCGAGGCGATCGCCGCCCGCATTGCCGCCTTTGCAAACGCCTACACCGCCTATTTCGATCAGCACGCGCCGCGCTTTTCCGAGCCACCCGAGATGATTTCGCCGATGCCCAACCTCGCCTGGATCGAGGGGGTCGGCATGGTCGGGATCGGCGCCAGTGCCGATGACGCCCGCATCGCCGCCGATCTCGGAGACCAGAATATCCGCGTCATGGCCGATGGCGAGGCGGCCGGGGGCTATAGCCCGATTGGCGAGGACGATCTGTTCGACATGGAGTATTGGCCGCTGGAACGCGCCAAGCTCAGCGCCGCCACCGCGCCGGAACTTGGCGGGCGGATCGTTCTGGTAACCGGCGGCGCCGGGGCGATTGGCCTGGCCACCGCCGAGGCCTTCGCCAAACGCGGGGCCGCGATCTTCCTTGTCGATCGCGACCCCGAGGCGCTTGCGCGGGGCCTTGAGGCCCTTGGCGGCGCCCATGGCGGCATGACCGTCGACATCACCGAAGACGGCGGCCCGGCACGCGCGGTCGAGGCTTGCGTGCAGCGCTTCGGCGGGCTCGACATCCTGGTCAACAACGCCGGCGCCGCGATCAACGGTGCCGTTGCCACCCTGCCGCAAGAGACCCTGCGCGCCGCCTTCGAGCTAAACTTTTTCTCGCATTTCGCCTTCTCGCAGGCCGCGATCTCGGTGTTCCGGGCGCAGGGCCGGGGCGGGCAGATCCTGTTCAATGTCTCCAAGCAGGCGGTCAATCCGGGCAAGGGTTTTGCCGCCTATGGCCTGCCGAAAGCCACCACATTCTTCCTGCTGCGCCAGCTTGCGCTGGAGATCGGCGCTGAAGGTGTGCGGGTGAACGGGATCAATGCCGACCGCATCCGTTCGGGCCTGCTGACGCCCGAGATGATCGCCGAGCGCGCGGCGGCGCGCGGGGTCGATGTGGGCACCTACCTTGGCGGCAACCTTTTGCACCGCGAGGTCGAGGCGCGGCATGTCGGCGAAGCCTTCGTTGCGCTGGCGCTGTCGGAGCGCACCACCGGCCATGTCATGACCGTGGACGGCGGCAATATCGAGGCTGCCCTGCGCTGATCGCCGGGGCGGGCCAGGGTCTGTGCCCCGGTGCGCGCTGCCAGAAACCTAGAAGTCGAGGTTCTCGACACTCAGCGCGTTGGTCTGGATGAACTCGCGGCGCGGTTCCACCACGTCGCCCATCAGCTTGGTAAACAGGTCATCGGCCTCGGCGAGATCGTCGACCCGCACCTGCAACAGCGTGCGCGCTTCCGGGTCCAGCGTTGTCTCCCAGAGCTGGTCGGGGTTCATCTCGCCGAGCCCCTTGTAGCGCTGAAGCGTCAGCCCCTTCTCGCCTTCCGTGAGGATCGCCTCGAGAAGATCGGACGGCCCGTGAATCACCTGGTCGCGGTCCTTGCGGACAAGATGCGACGGCTCGCGGTAATGGCTACGGGTTTCGCCCGATATCTGGCCAAGACGCCGCGCCTCGCCAGAGCGCAGCACTGCGCCGTCGAGGGTGCGCACCTCTTCCACGCCACGCAGCACGCGCGCCAGCCGGATACCATGATCCTGGGTGATCCGCCCCTGCCAGCCCTTTTCGTATTCCACCGCCACCTGATCGAGCCGCCGCGCCACCGCGTCGGCCACACCTTGCAGGTCGGCATCCGCTGCCCCCTGCTCGAAGGCGCCGGCAAGGGCGGCCTGTTCGAGAATGTTGCGCGGGTAATGCGTCGGGAAGGCGTCGAGCACGCGTTTGATCTGGCGGGCGTTTTCCACCACGCGCAGAAGATCGGCCCCGGCGATCTCTTCGCCGGTATTGAGCCGCAGCACCGCGCCCTCGATGCCCTGTTGGATCAGGTATTCTTCCAGAGCCGGCACGTCCTTGATGTAAACCTCTGATTTTCCACGTGAGATCTTGTAGAGCGGCGGCTGTGCGATGTAGAGATACCCGCCCTCGATCACTTCCGGCATCTGCCGGTAGAAGAAGGTGAGCAGCAGCGTGCGGATATGCGCACCGTCAACGTCGGCGTCGGTCATGATGATGACCTTGTGGTAGCGCAGCTTGGTGATGTCGAATTCATCCCGCCCGATGCCGGTGCCCAGCGCCGTGATCAGCGTGCCCACGGTGTCGGACGAAAGCATCCGGTCAAACCGGGCGCGCTCGACGTTGAGGATCTTGCCACGCAGCGGCAGCACCGCCTGATCGTAGCGCGACCGGCCCTGCTTGGCCGAGCCCCCCGCGCTGTCGCCCTCGACGATGAACAATTCGCGCTTGGCCGGGTCTTTCACCTGGCAATCGGCAAGCTTGCCGGGCAGGCTCGCCACGTCGAGCGCCGATTTCTTGCGCGTCATCTCGCGGGCCTTGCGCGCCGCCTCGCGCGCCAGCGCCGCTTCGACGATCTTTCCGACGATCAGCTTCGCCTCGGTCGGATGTTCCTCGAACCACTCGCCGAGCTTTTCGTTGACCAGGTTTTCGACCGCCGGGCGCACCTCGGAGCTGACCAGTTTATCCTTGGTCTGCGAACTGAACTTCGGGTCCGGCACCTTGACCGAAAGCACGCAGGTCAGCCCCTCGCGGGCATCGTCGCCGGTGAAGTTGACCTTTTCCTTCTTCGCCAGACCGCTGGAATTGGCGTAGAGGTTCATCGTCCGGGTCAGCGCGCCGCGAAAGCCCGCAAGGTGGGCGCCGCCATCGCGCTGCGGAATGTTGTTGGTGAAGGGCAGCACCGTTTCGTGGTAGCTGTCGTTCCACCACATCGCCACTTCCACGGTGATCCCGTCGCGCTCGCCCATCATGTAGATCGGGGCTTCGAGCACCGGCTGCTTGTGGCGGTCGAGGTATTTGACGAATTCCATCACCCCGCCGTCGTAGTGCAGTTCCGAGCGCAGCGGCTCGGCCGGGCGTTCATCTTCGAGGATGATCTTCACGCCCGAGTTCAGGAAGGCAAGCTCGCGCAGCCGGGTTTCCAACGTCTTGAACACGTAGTCGCGGTTCGAGAAGGTATCGACTGAGGCCATGAAGCGCACCTTGGTGCCCTTCTTGCCCTCGGCATCGCCCACCACCTTGAGGTGTTCCACCGTGTCACCATGCTCGAACCGGGCGACGTGCTCCTTGCCGTCGCGCCAGATCGTCAGTTCAAGCCAGTCCGAGAGCGCGTTGACGACAGACACACCCACGCCGTGCAGGCCGCCCGATACCTTGTAGGAATTCTGGTCGAACTTCCCGCCCGCGTGCAGCTGGGTCATGATCACCTCGGCCGCGCTCACGCCCTCCTCGTGGTGAATATCAACAGGGATGCCGCGGCCATTATCCGTTACCGAAACGCTGTCATCGGCGTGAATGGTCACCGTGACCGCGTCGGCGTGACCGGCCAGCACCTCGTCGATACCGTTATCGACGACCTCGTAGACCATGTGGTGCAGCCCCGAGCCGTCATCGGTATCGCCGATATACATGCCGGGACGCTTGCGAACCGCCTCCAACCCCTTGAGAACCTGGATAGATTCCGCGCCGTATGCGGCGTTCTTGTTCTGATCGTCGGACATGCGATTTTTCCTCGGTTTCGGTCCGCGATTTATAGGGGGTTTCGGGGGCTATTGCCAGCAGATCACCACAAGATTTGGTGTCAGATGAAGGGGATCACCAGACCCACCGCGATCAACAGGCTGCCGGCGACCAGATTCATCCGTTTGACCGCGCCCGGCGCCGTCAGCAGCCCGCGCGCATGGCTTACCAGAAGCGCCAGCCCGAGGTTTCCCGCCATCGGCACGGCAAACGAAACGGTGGCGATCAGCACCACGTCAAGTGCCGTCACGCCCGACAGATCGAAGAAGCCCGGCAGGAAGCCCATGTAGAACAGGATCGCCTTCGGGTTCGAGATGATCACCACCAGCCCGGCGATGAACCCCGCCCAGAGGCCGGGGCGGGTGAGCCGCCCGTCGCGCCCGACCGGCGCCCCGGCATGGCGCAGCACCATGATCCCGAGCAGGATGAAGATTGCCGCCGCGACGTAGCGAAACAGCTCCATCACATCGCCGAAACTCGACGCGACCCAGCCCACGCCCAGCACCGCCAGCACCGACCAGGCCACATCGCCCAGCGCCACGCCCAGCGTCAGCGGCCAGGCCTGCGCGAAGCCGCCCGACAATGCGCGGGCAATGGTGGCCACCCAAACCGGCCCCGGCGTGATCGTCAGCACCACCAACGCCATGGCATAAAGCGCCAGCTCGCCGGGCGCGATGCTCACGCGATGTGGCCCTTGCCGTCGAGCGGCGAAAACGGATTGAACGCGAACTCCCAAAGATGCCCGTCCGGGTCGGCCACGTAGGACGAATAGCCGCCCCAATCGGTCTCGAACGGCGCCGTCACGGCGGTGGCGCCACAGGCGACGGCATGGGCGAAGGCCGCATCGACCGCCTCGGGCGAAGGTTGATTCTGCGCCAGCGTCATCGCCCCGGCCCTGAGATCGTCCACGCTTCGCCCGGTCTCCTTCGCCAGCCCCGCCAGCGTGAACAGCGCGAATTTCTGCCCCTGCATCGCGTAGAACGCGACCTCGTCCATCGCGCTTTCCAGCTCCCAGCCCAACGCCTCGTAATAGGCGCGGGCACGGGCGAGGTCGGCCACGGCGAGGGTGATGAAGGTCACCCGGTTCAACGGCAGGCTCATGGTGCAGTCTCCTCTGTTACGGTGCTCGCCCCGTCGCTGTCGCAAACCTCGAACCACTGTGCCCGGTCGCCCAATGCGGCAAACAGCTCCCGGCCGGTCCCGGTCATGAACGCCTGCGCTCGGAGCGCGCAGATTTCATCATAAAGCGCCGCGCGGCGGTCGGCGTCCAGATGGGCCGCCACCTCGTCGAGCAGAAGGATCGGCGGCGCGCCGAAATCCGCCGCCAGCGCGCGGGCATTTGCGAGCACCAACGAGACCAGCAGCGCCTTCTGCTCGCCGGTCGAGGCATCCTTCGCCGCCACACCCTTGGCCGTGTAGCGCGCCGCCAGATCGGCCCGGTGCGGCCCCGCCAGGGTGCGCCCGGCAGCCAGATCGCGCCCGCGCCCGGCCTCGAACGCCTCCGCCAGCGCGTCCTCGCCCTCCGGCCCCTCTTCGGCGCTGTCCGCGTGCAGAAGCTGAAGCGCGGCGGCAGGAAAGCTGGTTTCGGCCTCGCCCTGCGCCGACATCAGCCGCGCGACGGTATAGGCGCGGTTGGCCTGTATCTCGGCACCGGCCCTGGCCATCTGCGCCTCGAGCACATGATACCAGTGGCGATCCTGCTGGCCGTCCTTGAGCAGCCGGTTGCGCTCACGCATCGCTTTTTCGTAGATCAGCACCGCCTCGCCGTGCCCCGGCTCGAAGCTCATCGCCATCCGGTCGACAAACCGTCGCCGCCCCTCGGCACCTTCGGTCCAGAGCCGATCCTGCGCGGGCACCAGCCAGACCACGCGCGCGATCCGCCCGAGCGCGAGCTGCGGCGCGGGTTTGTCGTCGATCTTCACCGACCGCGCGGCACCGGCCTCGGCCCAGGTCTCGATCTCGTGGAGCTGGTGCAACGACTGCAACACCGCGGTGACCTTCCAGCCCAGCGCCTCGGGCCTGCGCGCGATCTCTTCCGCCGCAGCCCGCCGCAGCCCGCGACCCGGCGAGAGCAGGCTCACCGCTTCAAGAATGTTGGTCTTGCCCGCGCCGTTGCGGCCATGGATCGCCACCGGCCGCCCGTCCAGCGCCAGAACCGCCCGCTTGTGCGAGCGGAAATGGGAGAGCGACAGGTCTCGCAGAAAAAGGCCCGTCATCCGCGCCTCTTCTTTGGTCCGAAAATACCTCCGCCGGAGGCAAGAAAGTTATCTTTCCCGCCGCCAATCACACGCGCATCGGCATGACGACGTAGATCGCGGACGTATCGTTGCCCTCACGCATCAGTGCAGGTTCGCCCGACGAGTTGAACATGAATACGGCGTTCTCGCGGTCGACCTGGCTGGCGATTTCGAGCAGGTATTTCGCGTTGAACCCGATCTCGAGCCGCTCGTCGCCATAAGCCACCGCCAGCTCTTCCTCGGCCGCGCCCGCATCGGGGGCGTTGACCGACAGCACCAGCTTGTCTTCGTCGAGTTGCAGCTTCACCGCACGCGACCGTTCGCTCGACACCGTGGCCACCCGGTCGACGGCCTTGGCGAAGGCCTGCGCGTCCACTTCCATCTTCTTGGTGTTTCCGGTCGGGATCACGCGGGTGTAGTCGGGGAAAGTGCCGTCGATCACCTTCGAGGTCAGCGTGATTCCCGGTGTGGCAAAGCGCACCTTGGTCTCGCTCACGCTCACCGCGATCTGCGCCTCGTCATCGTCGAGCAGCTTGCGCAGCTCGTTCACCGTTTTGCGCGGCACGATCACACCCGGCATCTCTTCCGCCCCCGGCGGCAGATCGGCGTCGATCCGGGCCAGCCGGTGACCATCGGTCGCCACCGCGCGCAGCACCCGGCCACCCTCGGCCTCGCTCACATGCAGGTAGACGCCGTTGAGGTAGTAGCGCGTTTCTTCAGTGGAAATCGCGAATTTCGACTTGTCGAACAACCGGCGCAGAACCGGCGCGGCAGCCGAAAAGTTGGCCGTGTATTCCGAAGACGCCATCACCGGAAAATCTTCCTTCGGCAGCGTCGCGAGCGAGAAGCTGGACCGCCCGGCCTCGATCGCCAGCCGCCCGGTGGCATCGTCGGACGACAGCGCAACGGTGGCCCCGTCGGGCAGCTTGCGCACGATCTCGTGCAGCATCACCGCGTTCACCGTGGTCGCCCCGGCGCGCTCGACCATGGCCGGCACCTTGTCGACCACCTCGATATCAAGATCGGTGGCGCGGAAGGTCACATCGGCGCCATCGGCCTCGATCAGCACGTTGGCGAGGATCGGGATCGTGTTGCGCCGCTCGACAACCGATTGCGCCTGGCCCACGGCCTTCAGCAATACGGCGCGCTCGATGGAAATCTTCATGACCCTCTCCCGACAGAACTTGGGACGGCAACCATAGAGCGGTCACCGCCGCACGCAAGATTTATCGCGGACTTTCCGTTGCTTCGGCGAGAGCGTCAAGGCCCCCGCTGCGCGACGTCACTCCTCGAGTGACCGGCGCAACATTTCCAGATCCTCGGCAAGCTGGGTGTCACCCACTTTCAGCTCGTCGATGCGGCGCACACCGTGCATGACGGTGGTGTGGTCGCGCCCGCCGAAGCGGCGGCCGATATCGGGCAGGCTGCGGGTGGTCATCGTCTTGGCGAGATACATCGCCACCTGCCGCGGCCGCGCGATCGAGCGCTGGCGTTTGGGGCCGATCATGTCGGACATGCGGATGTTGTAGTGCTCGGCCACCTTGCGCTGGATTTCTTCCACCGTGACCTTGCGGTCGGAGGCGCGCAGGATGTCCGACAACGCGTCCTGCGCCTTTTCCAGCGTGATCTCCTGCCCGACGAGCGAGGCGAAGGCGAAGAGCCGCATCAGCGCGCCTTCAAGCACCCGCACATTGGTGGTGATCCGGTGGGCCAGAAATTCCAGCACGCCATCGGCGATCACCAGCTCGGGATATTGCTCGCGGTAGCGCGCCACCTTGGTTTGCAGAATGCCGAGGCGCAGCTCGTAATCGGTGGGATGCAGGTCGACGACGAGGCCCGATTGCAACCGGCTCTTGATCCGGTCTTCCAGATCCTTGATCTCGCCCGGCGCGCGGTCGGCCGAGAGGATGATCTGCTTGTTCTGGTCCACCAGCGCGTTGAACGTGTGGAAAAACTCTTCCTGAGTCGAATCCTTGCCGGCGATGAACTGCACATCGTCGACCATCAGCACGTCGACGGAACGAAACAGGTGTTTGAAATCCATCATCTGCTTTTCGCGCAGCGCCTGCACGAAGCGATACATGAATTGTTCGGCCGAGAGATAGACCACCCGCAGATCGGGATTGCGGGCCTGGATGTCCCAGGCGATGGCGTGCATCAGGTGGGTCTTGCCCAGGCCGACACCGCCATAGAGAAACAGCGGATTGAACGTGACCGGACCGCCCTCGGCCACCCGGCGCGCGGCGGCATGGGCAAGCTGGTTGGGTTTGCCGACCACGAAGCTGTCGAAGGTGAAACGCCGGTCAAGCGGCGCGCCCGGCAGCTCGTCCGGCTCGGCCTTCGCCCGTGACGTGGCCGGAGCGGTGCTTGTTTCGGCCGCCGCTGCGGCCTGCCTGGCACGCACGGTTTCCGGCACCACGAAGGCGAGACGCGAGACCTTTTCGCCCAGGTCGATCATCTGCCGCAGGATCTTGTCGCCGAAGTTCCGCTCAACCCAGTTTCCCATGAAATTGGTGGGAACGAGAAAGGTCGCCACGCCACCTTCAAGTTCGGCAAATTCCAGCGGCTCAATCCAGTTGCGGTAGTTGTTCTGCCCAACCTCAGTCCGCAAAATCTCTCGAACTTGGCCCCAAGTTTCGTTCGTCATCTCTTCTCGACCCGCATTCTTAGCCACGAATCGTGGCCTGTCCCTAGCACTTGCACCCTGCGCGCCAACATGGCCGCGCCATACCCAATTCCCGCATCTCCCCGTGACGCGGGACACGCGATTGGCCAACAGGCCCATGCCGATTCGGAAAAAATGACTCAAAGACCCGGCAGCGCCGGACCTTGTCAGGGCCATTGTACCTGCCGGGCTCCCCAGCCCGGACCTGTGCTTGGCCGCGTCATGTCTGTGACGGAGCGTTCGCTCCGATCGGTGCTCGGGCGGCGGGTTTGTCCCATCCTGCCTCTGCGTGCCGATTGTTTTCCCAAGTCAGCGATGTGAATCGCTCAGGCAAACTAGCCAGAGCCCAGCCTACCCCGCAACTGATCTATTCACTTGACTCAGGATTTGGAAAAACGAATCCGGGGCGCGTTGCACATTTGCGATTTTCCTGAGGAAACCCGGTTAGCAACGAAAAACGGCGCCCCCGAAGGTGCGCCGTTTGCGTGGCAAATCTATCGCGTCAGGCGCGGATCAGCCCAGCGCTTTCACCCGCGCGGCCAGGCGCGACATTTTGCGCGAGGCGGTGTTTTTGTGGAACACGCCTTTGGTCACGCCACGCATCAGCTCCGGCTGGGCGGCCTTCAGCGCGCCGGCGGCGGCCTCTTTGTCGCCGGAATCGATGGCTTCCTCGACCTTGCGAAGATAGGTGCGAATGCGCGAACGGCGGGCTTTGTTGATCTGGAAACGGCGATCGTTCTGGCGAGCGCGTTTCTTGGCTTGTGGCGAATTGGCCATGTGTCGGTTCCCTTTCCCGGGTCGTTTGAATTGCGTCTGCACGTCGAAACCGACCCGGCCGGGTTCCGTACCGGCTCCATCTGGCCAAAGCGGGCCTCTCGCGCATGATCGGGCGGCGTATAAGCCGTTTTCGCGGGCATGTGAAGCCCGAATCTCCCCGTGTCAGCTTCGGGCGCCCCGCCTCACCTGTCGCGGAATTGCGGCTCGCGCTTGTCGGTGAAGGCGGCCATGCCCTCTTTCTGGTCTTCGGTGGCGAACAGCGCATGAAACAACCGCCGCTCGAACAGCAGCGCCTCGGCCAGCGGCATCTCGTCGGCGCGATTCACCGATTCCTTGATCGCCATCACGCTGATCGCACCCTTCTCGGCGATCTTGCGCGCCGCTGCCATGGCCTCGTCGATCAGCTTCTTGGCGGGCACCACCCGGCTGACCAGCCCGGCGCGCTCGGCCTCTTCGGCCTCCATCATCCGGCCCGTCAGCGTCATGTCCATCGCCTTGGCGCGGCCCACGAGCTTGGTCAGTCGCGCCGAGCCGCCCATGCCCGGCATCACGCCAAGCGTCACTTCCGGCTGGCCGAACTTGGCGGTATCGGCGGCGATGATGAAATCGGCCATCATCGCCAGTTCGCAGCCCCCGCCCAGCGCATAGCCGGCAACGGCGGCGATGAGCGGCTTGCGGAAACGCCTGATCGCCGCCTCTTCGGCGGTGAACAGGTCTTCGGCAAAGACCTCCACGAAGCTCTTCTCGCTCATCATCTTGATGTCGGCCCCGGCGGCGAACACCTTTTCCGAGCCGGTGATCACGCAGGCGCGCACCTTGTCGTTCTGCTGCGCCTCGGCCAGCGCGGCGCCCAGCTCGCGCAGAAGCTCGAGGTTCAAGGCATTCATTGCCTCGGGTCGGTCAAGCCGGATCAGGCACACGTTATCTTCAATGTCGACGGTGATTGTCTTGTAGGCCATGCGCGCCCTCCCGGGGCTATCCCTTGCGTTGCCACCAAGGCCCAAGTCCTATGCGAGTCTTGCGTCCGCTTTCAAGTCATCTTTGACAAACCGGGCAGTAGAAACTCGACCGCCCACTTTGCACGATGCGCCGGATCGTGCCGGTGCAGCCCGGCGTGGGGCACGGCGCGCCTTCGCGGTCATAGACCCGAAAGGTATGCTGAAAATAGCCGAGCTCGCCATCGGCCTGCCGGTAATCCTTCAGCGATGAGCCGCCCGAGGCGATCGCCTGCAGGAGCACCTCGCGGATGATCGGCACCAGCCCCGCCACCTTCGCCGCCGCGATCCGGCCGGCCTTGCGCTGCGGGTTGATCCCGGCACGGTGCAGCACCTCGCAAACGTAGATATTGCCCAGCCCCGCCACGATGTGCTGGTCGAGCAGCGCCGCCTTCACCGGCGCGGACTTGCCCTTGAAGGCGGCGACGAGGTGGCTCTCGTTGAAGGCGTTGCCCAACGGTTCGGGCCCGAGCTTGGCCAGCAGCATGTGGGCCGCATCATCGCCGGTGGCGAACAGGTCCATCGCGCCGAACCGCCGGGCATCGTTGAACGTGACCCGCGCGCCGGATTCCATGTGCAGCACCACGTGGTCATGCTTCTCCGGAGCCGGGTGCTCGTGGTGGAACTTGCCCAGTGGCGTGCCTGAAATCAGCATCCGCCCCGACATGCCGAGATGGATCAGCAGCGTTTCGCCGCTGTCGAGATCGCCGAGGATATACTTTGACCGCCGCCTGAGCCGCTCCACGCGCGCACCCGTCAGCCGCTCGGCCATCCGCTCGGGAAACGGCCAGCGCAACCCCGTGCGGCGCAGCTCTGCCAGCGCGATTCGCTGCCCCTCCATCACCGGCGCCAGCCCGCGACGGACTGTCTCGACTTCGGGTAATTCCGGCAATCCGCGCCCCCTTCCATTGTCTGCCCCTTCAGGGCGCTATATGAGGGGTCAGTTTCCCCAAATGGGCAAGGGCCGATGACCGCCAGCGACAAGAAAACCACGCATTTCGGTTTCCAGACCGTCGACGAGGAAAAGAAGGCCGGGATGGTGCACGGCGTGTTCTCCTCCGTTGCCTCGAAATACGACGTGATGAACGACGTGATGAGCGTGGGCATCCATCGGCTGTGGAAAGACGCGATGATGGACTGGCTGGCGCCGCGCCCCGGCCAGAAGCTGCTCGATGTCGCGGGCGGCACCGGCGACATTTCGTTTCGCTTCCTCACCCGCGCGCCGGGGGCCACCGCCACCGTGCTCGACCTGACCGAGAGTATGCTCGTCGAAGGCCGCAAGCGCGCCGAAGCCGGGCAGATGGCCCAGAGCCTCGACTGGGTGGTGGGCGACGCCATGGCGCTGCCCTTCGAGGCGGGCACTTTCGATGTCTACACCATCTCGTTCGGCATCCGGAACGTGACCCGGATTCAGGATGCGCTGAACGAAGCCTTCCGCGTGCTCAGGCCCGGCGGGCGGATCATGGTGCTTGAATTCAGCCAGATCCCCAACGAGTTGATGCAGAAGGCCTACGATCTCTATTCGTTCAACGTGATCCCGAAAATGGGCAAGCTCATCGCCGATGACGAAGCGAGCTACCAGTATCTTGTCGAGTCGATCCGCAAGTTCCCCGATCAGGACACCTTCGCCGGAATGATCCGCTCGGCCGGGTTTGAAAACGTCGCCTACCGCAACCTGTCGATGGGTATCGCCGCGCTGCATTCGGGCTGGAAGATCTGATGCGCGGCCCGCACAACATCTGGCGGCTGGTCCGAACAGGCGCCACCTTTGCGCGCACCGGCGCGCTTGGCGTGGTGCTGCACGCGATGGACGCGCCACCGCTCCTGCGAACCACCGCGTCGGTTGTCAGCTGGACCTTCGCCTTTCTCGGCAAGCGCGGTGATCCGAAGCTGCCACCGATCACCCGCGCCCTCACCGCGCTTGGTCCGGCCTATATCAAGTTCGGCCAGATCCTCTCGACCCGCCCCGACGTGGTCGGCGACGAGCTGGCGTTGCAGCTCACCTATTTGCAGGACAAGCTGCCGCCCTTCCCCACCGAAGTGGCGCGCAAGACCATCGAGGAAGAGCTTGGCATCAAGGTCGATGACGTTTTCTCCGAGTTTTCCGAACCTGTCGCCGCCGCCTCGATCGCCCAGGTGCACCGCGCGCGCCTCGCCGCCGATGGCCGCGATGTTGCGGTGAAAGTGCTGCGCCCGAGGATTGAGCGCGCCTTCCGCCTCGATCTCGACGCCTTCCACTTCTCCGCCGCCGTGCTCGAATTTCTGCTGCCGCAATCGCGCCGCCTGCGCCCCTCCGATGTGGTCGCGCATTTCGAGAGCGTGGTGATGGGCGAGCTCGATTTGCGGCTCGAATGCGCCTCGGCGTCGGAATTCGCCGAAAACACCGCCAAGGATGCCGGCTTCGTGGTGCCGGCGGTGAAATGGTCGCTCTCCTCCAAGCGGGTGATGACGCTCGACTGGGGCGATGGCATCCCGGCCAACGAGGTCGAAAAGATCCGTGCCGCCGGACATGATATGGAATCGATCGGCAACCGGGTGCTGCACCTGTTTCTCAGCCATGCCCTGCGCGACGGGCTGTTTCACGGCGACATGCACCAGGGCAACCTCAAGATCGCGGCGAACGGCGATATCATCGCGCTCGACTTCGGCATCATGGGCCGGATTGATGAATATACCCGCCGGGTCTATGCCGAGATCCTTTTCGGCTTCATCAAGCGCGATTACCGCCGCGTGGCCGAAGTGCATTTCGAAGCCGGATACGTGCCCGCCGATCAGGATGTGGAGGAGTTCGCCAAGGCGCTGCGCGCCGTGGGCGAGCCGATTTTCGGCATGGATGCCACCCAGATCTCGATGGGCCGGCTCCTGCACTACCTCTTCGAGGTCACCGAATGGTTCGGGATGCAGACCCGCACCGAGCTGATCCACCTTCAACGCACGATGGTGGTGGTCGAAGGCGTGTCGCGGTCGCTCAACCCGCAGATCAATATCTGGGAGGTCGCGCGCCCTGTGGTCGAAAGCTACATCGCGGAAGCGATGGGGCCGAAAGCGATTGTGAAGGATCTTGCCCACGCCGCCCGCATTCTCGCCCGGTTCGGCCCGCGCCTGCCGCAGATCGCCGAGGCCGCGCTCATCCGCCAGAGCCGGGTGCCGCCCGACAGCTCGCGCCACCGCCCGTTGCGGGCGCTGAGTTACTTTGCCTTCGGCAGCGTCGTCACCCTTGGCGCGGTTTTTCTGCTGTCACTGCTCTGAGCTGCGCAATCTCGCGGTCAGCGGCACCGGTATAGGCACCATCGCCGCGACGCGCGCGCCAGGTGGCATAGACCGCCATTCGCCAATGGTAGACCGGTGTGCGGGCGCGATAGCGATCCACCACCACCGCGCCCGCGCCCCCTGACCGGGACGCTGCATAGCCATCGAGGAACGCGGCCTCGGCTGACTGCGAGAGCGGCCGGTTGCCAGAAACCGCCTGCATCGCGGGCGAGAGAAACACCGCCAGATCATCCGCCGCGTCGCCGATCACAGGGCATTGCCAGTCAATCAGCGTAGCCCTTTGGCCGGAAACAAGAACATTGGCCGCGGTTGCGTCGCCGTGAGTAAACACCGGTGGCCCGGCGGGAGGTTCCGGCCGAACCGCGGGTTCGATCGCCGCAAGCGCATCGCCGGCCTCGCCCAACCCCTCCAGCATCGCGCGCGCCTCGCTGCGTAGCCGATCCGGGTCAGGCGGAATGCACGGCAGGATCGCCGGTGCCGGGATGTCGTGAAGGCGCGCCAGCGCCGCGGCGGCGATCGCCGGATCGTCCGCCCCGCCCCACGGCCGCCCGGCAACATGCCGATACACAAGGCTCCGGCCAAGCGGCGTCTCGGCCCACCCCAGCAGTTCAGGTGCAAGACCCGTTCCCGCCAGCGCCCGAAGGCTCGCCACCTCGGCGTCCGGGTCGTTGGCGAAGAGCGGCGTGGCCGCATCGGGCCGATAGAGCTTCACCACCAACGTGTCGGCCCCGGTGCTCACCCGCCAGACCGCGTTGGTCCACCCGCCCGAAAGCACCCGCCACCGGGTATCGCCGCCCAGAAGATCGGGACGCGCCTTGGACCAGAACGCAGCGAGGCCCGGCGGCGGAGCGCCAACCTTGCGCGCACCGTCTGCCACGGCGCTGCGCTCGTCGCTGAAATCGCCGCTGCTCACTACATCCTCGCTCATAACGCGCCAAGCTAGGGTGCGCAGGTCGGCGGGGCAAGCGGCCTGCGCAGCTTCCTCCGGAGCGGTGTTGATCAGGATGACCCCGGCAAGCGCAGAGCGTCGATATCCATGGCCGCAACTTCCTCGCCGCCCGCGAGCACGAGAACCGTCTGGCCGTTCTCCATCCGCGCCTCGACCACCTCGGTATAGACCGACATCTGCTCATCGGCGATGATCCTGCCCTGCGAGAAACTCTGCAGGTGGAACGTGTAGAGCCCGGCGGGCAGCGGCTGACCCGAGGCATCGACCCCAACCCATTGCAGCGGCTCATCCGAAACCGGGATCTCGACCCGGTCGACAACATTGCCCGACGCATCGCGCGCGATCAGATAGGTCGTCTCGGCCCCGCTCGCCGGATCGGGCTGCAGGGTCAGCGGCGTATCCGAGAACCACGCCGAGGCGACGGCGCGGGCTTCCATCCCGACCCACCCCGCAAGATCAGACATGCTCATCGCCCCGAGCTGCCCGCTCATCGCGGCAAGAAGATCGTTGGTCTGCACCTGTTGTTCGACGCCGGAAAATGTGGCGAGCTGGACCGCGAAATCGCTGCTTTCGACAGGGTTCAACGGATCCTGGTTTTCCATCTGAACGGTGAGCATCTTCAGGAATGTCTCGAAATCCGATGAGATCACCGCGCTGCTGGCACTGGTCCCGGCGGCGGCATTCGGCGCGGATGGCGTGGTGCCGGTGCTGGCGGATGTGACGTCCATTCTGGTCTCCTTGCTCACATGCGAATGTCGATTGCGTTGGATGAGGTGCCGCGTTGGGGCGGCGGGGGTCCTGCGGGCACTGCTTCTTCCGCGCCGGGTGCCTGCTCGCCCTGATTTATGGCCATCTCAGCCGCTCCGCCGGACCCGTTCTGGCCCGCCGTTCCGCGCCCGTCGCCAAAGTCGAACGCGACCGACCCGTAACCCAACTTGCGCAGCTCTTCACCCAGCATGTCGATATGACGGCGCATGAGCTCCAGCGTTTCGGCCCGATCGACCGACACCGCGACCGAGAGCGCCTGTCCGTCCCCTGACAAGGTGAGGCTGACCCGGCCAAGTTCTTCAGGATGGAGCTTGAGTTCAATCGCGCGCTCGTTCGCCCGATTGACCACCTCGGCGATCTGAACCGCAACGCCGCGCGCAAGCTCGGGCTGCCCCGACACCACCTGCGTCTGAGGCAAGGGCACAGGAGATGCCGCACGCGCCTCGCCCGGGACCAGCTCACGCAATACCACGCTCTCCTCCGGCTCGGGCGACTTGTCGAACGTGGCGCCGGTTAGATCTCCACCTCGCAACAGGTCTGGTGCGGGCGGCAGCGCCCGATCCGAAGGTCGGCGAACTGCCTCGGACAGCGGGGCGCCGGGCACCGCTCCGCGCGCGCCCTCGTGGTCACTCGAATCGGTGGCCTCTCCCGCTGCCGACAGCGCGACGCGCTCGAACGACGTGCTTTGTGCCCCATCGCCACCCTGGACGCTCAAAGGTAAAGCGGCGGCCTGCCGGATACCCCGACCCGACAGCGATTCAGATCGCGTCGGCTCGTGCGGATGCGGCGCGAGTTCGGGTGTCGTCATCGCGTCTATAGCCGGCTTTGGGGTGCCACCCCCGACCCGAAACGGCGATGGCGGGTTCGCTATCGTTTGCCGGGATACAGCTTCGCTCAGAATTGGAACCGACCGGCCCGCCCGATTGCGATCCGTCTCACCGTCACCGCACAGGTTTGGCCGCTCGCCGCGCCCGACCTGCTGCTGCTGCTGCTGCTGCTGCTGCTGATCGTTTACTTCGGGTTGCGCCCCCTGCGAAAAAAGCTGGAAAGCGACCGGCCCGGCCCCGTGAGCCCGCAGGTTGTTCACGGCCCCGTCGACGCGGCGAGCCGCAAATCCCGGCACGACCGGAAGCGCCTCTCGCACCGGGCCAGCGGGATGCGCCGGAGCGCGGGCCGGCAAAGGTATTTCCATACCCAAGAGCACCGGGCTGGCGTCAGACGTTTCCCTTTCAACGGGCTCCATCGCAGCCCCTGATCGCGACGGCTCCTTCGGCGCGCGCCCCCCGCCAACCGAACCTCCGCCCGCATGACCGGATCGCCCGGCCCCGGCATCTTTGTGCGCTGCCGCAATCCCGGCCCCGGTTTGAGGCTCAGTCACGAGCGCGGCGCGCGCGCCGACCACCGCCTGTTCCATGTCCGCATGCGCCCGAAGTGCACGCCCGGCAGGATAAGCCCCGTGATCCGCATCCGCTGGACGCCCCGCACCGCCAGCAGCGGCACCGCGTGTCGCGGCCCGTATCTCTACCGCCCCTTTCCCCGCCGGTGTCTGGCCTTCGTCAAACACAGCGACGTCGTCTCTGTTGCCGTCTGGAGGCGTTCCGATGCCATCGCCGAACACAGTCTGAAACGCCAGCGCCCCACCAGGGCCCGCCCATACCTGCTGTGCGGGCAGGCTGACGTCAGTAGGCGCAGGACGCGCGGCGATGAGCGGCAATTGCATGAACCGATCCGGGTTTTCTTCTCCGTTGGCCAAACATGGCAGCAAGGGATTACCGAATCTTTACGTCCCACATGCAAACTGCACGAAAGTTCGCTCAATTCGAAAGACACGCCATGCCAGCCGTCGCACCTGTTTACGCCAACACCGCCCCGCGTGCTCCGACCGCCACCGACCGTGACACCCGGCTGATGGACGCCGCCCATGAACTGGAGGCCAGTTTTCTCGCCGAGATGCTCAAGTCTGCCGGGCTTGGCGAAACGCCAGACGGTTTCGGCGGCGGCGCCGGTGAAGATCAGTTCGGGTCGTTCCTGCGCCTCGAGCAGGCGCGGGCGATGGCCGAAGCGGGCGGCATCGGGCTGGCACAAAGCCTCTTTGAAGCCCTCAAGGAAAGGTCGGACAATGCTGTTTGATGTCACCACCGCGGCGCTTGCGCTGGAGGATCTTCTTGACCTCGAGAGACGGCTCATTCTCGCGGGCACGATCGGCGATCTTGCCCGGACGAATCGTCAGAAAACGCCCCTGCTCTTGCAACTGGCCGGCAGCCCCGACCCGAAAACTCTTGCACGGTTGCGCACCAAGGCGGCGCGCAACCAGGAGCTTCTTCAGGCTGCCCTGCGCGGGCTTGAGGCAGCCAAGACCCGCATTGCGCGGCTGTCGCTGGGCGGGGCCCCGCTGCGCACCTATGGCCCCGATGGCGCCGCCGCCGACCTTCGCCACGCACAACCGAAATCTGGTATTAACCATCGCGTCTGAAATTCCGGGCGCCATCCGGTTTCGTCTAAAATCCGACACATTCGAGCATCACGTCTTCACCGTTCTTTAGGCACTCCGGTGTCAGGGTGTTCCTGCATCCTGAGGGGGTGGCGCGGATCGGGAAGCTCACGATCCGCAGAGGTCAGAATGGCTCCGAACCTGCCCCTCAACCGGCAGACCCCGAACCTGGCGCAAACGGCGCCGCACGACTGAAGGAACAGACCATATGTCCAGCATTCTGACCAACTCCAGCGCGATGGTCGCGCTGCAAACCCTCAAATCCATCAACTCCAATCTCGCACAGACCCAGAGTGAAATCTCAACCGGCAAATCCGTCGCCACGGCAAAGGATAACTCGACCGTCTGGATCACCTTGGCGTTGGAGGAATAGGCGCGCTGGGTCTGGATCAGGTTGGTCAGCTCGCCGGCCACGTCCGTCGTCGACCCTTCGCGGGTGAACCCGATCACCTCGCCGGTGGGCCCGTCACCCGCGTCCCACAGGAAGAACGACCCCGATTGCGGCGAGACCTGATATGTCTGGTTCGAATGCGAAATCAGGCCGTTCGGATTGGGCACGTCGACCAGCGGAACCTGGTAGATCGTCCGTGTGAAGCCGGTGTCATACGTCGCGGTGATATAGCCGTTTACGTCGATCTCGACGGAGGTCAGGTTGCCGACAGGAGAGCCGTCCTTGGTGATCGAAACCGGGGCGAAGCTGTCAGAAAGCTGGGTAAGCCCGCTCTGGTCACCGACCGTGCCGATGGTAAGCTCCAGCGGCCCGCCCGCCACGGTGAGATCAAGCGTGCCATCCGCCGGGCTGTAGGCGCCGCCAGACACAACCGTCACCGAAGCCAGGGTGCCGCCATTGGCGCGGCTATCGTCGAATACCAGCGTGTATTCCCCGATCGGGACACCACCGGAGGCACTGTCGGAGATCGTCATCGTCCAGGTATTGGTGGCCGGATCACCATCGGCGGCGGGCAGGTGCGGGGTGAACGAGACGTTGAGCGATTCCGAGGTGCCGAGGTTGCCGAAATACTCGATCGACAGCGGCAGATTATCGCCCGTCGCACCAAATTCGGTATCAATCGCGGGCAGGTTCACACCGAGGTTCATCCGCGTCGTGGGGTCACCCGATTGCTGGTTGACCTGCACCACGACCGGCTCAAGCGCGGTGACGGTATCGCGTGGATAGGTGCCGACATTGCCATCGGCATCCGCTGGCCAGCCCATGAGCACGAGCCCGGTTTCGGTTTTCAGAATACCGTCTTCATCGGTACGAAACGAGCCGGTGGTGGTTACCAGCATCGGCCGGTCTTCCCCGGAATACTCAAGGTAGGCTTCCTGCGTGACCGGCAACATCCCACGGCCGGAAATCGCGATGTCCAGCGGGTTCGAGGTGGAAATCAGCGGCCCGTTCTCATCAATGAGGCGCTGCGTCGTCGCCCGGACACCGCCGGCCGAATAGGTGCCCGCCCCGGCCATGCCGCCGATGACGAGCGATTCGAAATCGGCCGTGGCCCGCTTGTAGCCATAGGTGGCGGAGTTGGCGATATTGTCGGAGATGGTCGCCAACCGAGTCGCGTTGGCGTTCAGGCCGGCGACGCCGGCGCTCAGCGAGGAAGAAATCGTCATGGTGCGCCTTTCTGCAGCATCCCTGTTCCACACCTCGATACCGCCCGCGCCTTAACACCGGCCTAACAGCTAAAATCTTCCGCTTTTCCCTACCGTTTCGAGCGCAGCAGGATCAGCTCGACGCGGTTGTTGCGCGCGGCCATCGGGTTGCGCACCACCGGCTTTCGGTCGGCATGGCCGGTCACCCGGCGCAGCCGGTCAGGCACAACGCCGCCCTCCTCCAGCAAGGCGCGCACCGCTCCGGCGCGTGCGGCGGACAGGGACCAGGATGTATTCTCGGCCAGCACCACCGGCTGCGCCGCCACGTGCCCCTCGACGGCAATCCCGTTACGCACCAGCGCGAAGACCTCGACCATCATCGCGATGAGGTCTTCCATCACCGGCATCGGCGTGGCGTCGCCCGCCGCGAAAAGCGGTTCACCGTCGAGATCGTAAAGTTCGATCACCAGGCCTTCATCTGTCAACTCGGTCACGATATGGCGGCTGGCCAGTTCGCTCACCATGCTCTCGCCGGAATTGCCGGTCAGTGCCTGGGCAACCTCTTCGAGGGCCTGCTGTTCGGCTTCACCGGCGCCGGCGTCGTCGGCCGACTCGTCCACCGACGGGCTCGGCACGCCACCGTGGCCGGTATGGGCGAGCGTTTCGTCGGTGAAAACGCTGTCGCCGCCAAAAGCGCCGTTGCCGCCGCCCGAGGCCCGCATGATCGGGATCGTCGGGCTGAAGTAGTCGGCGATCCCTTTTCGTTGTTTTTCCGTCGTTGCGTTCAGGAGCCACATCAGCATGAAGAAGGCCATCATGGCGGTTACGAAATCTGCGTAAGCCACCTTCCACGCGCCGCCGTGATGTCCACCACCGGCGACCTTTTTGACCCTCTTGATGATGACGGGCGCATTGGCTTGCGCGCTCATCCCACCACCTCATTATTCACCCGCAATCACGATTGGCGCCCGCGGGTTAAGGTGGGCTTAAAATCGGCGCGTCCTGCCGGATTTCTTTGAGAAAGGTTAACGCATCGCGGCCGTATTCACGGTCCTCACAGCAGCGTATCCAGGCCCCGCACCAGTCCGGTAATCTCCATCACCTTTCGCGCCGCCAGAAGCGTGCCATCATTGTAGATCGTCGGGTCTTTGCCCGCATCGTGAGTGATGGTGAGGCGTGAATTGCCGTGGGCGAATGTGCTCGTCACCGTCGCGGAATAGCTTGGCAGACGCAGGGAATGGACCTGCACGCCGTTCACCGTGCCGCCACGCAACCCCGGCTCGCCGGTCACCGTTGCCGGATCAACCTCGAAGCCGGGCTGCTTCACCGCCCCCAAGCGCTCGGCCAGTTCGCGGGCCGTGCCGGTGGGGGCGTCGGTCTTGCCGGGCTTGGCGTAGTCGATCACCTCGAACCAGTCGAGGTATTCCGCTGCCATCAGGCTGAACCGCGTCATCAGCGCCGCCGTCAGGGCAAAGTTGCCCGAGGCCACCACGCCCACGCCCGCCGCCTGCGCCGCCGCGTCGATCTCGGCATACTCCGCCGCCGTCAGCCCCGACGTGCCGACCACCACCCGCTTGCCCGCCGCGATCGCCGCACGGGTATGCGCCATGATCGCATCTGGCGCGGTATAGTCGATCAATACATCGAAATCCGGCCCCGCCAGCGCCGCCTCTACCGTGGCAAAGCAGGGCGCCCCCAAGACCTCGCTCCCGGCGCTTCGCCGCGAAACGCAGGACACGAGCGCCATATCCTCCGCGTCCGTCACCGCTTGCGCAATCGCGCCGCCGGTCCACCCTGTGGCACCCGCCATGCAAACTCTGAGCATATCACCGCCTCCTTGACTTCATTGCAGCCGCAACGATACGATCTGCCTGCGACAGGATGTAGCACCATGAACGAGGGAAACGCCATGACCCGCGAGATGACACGCGCGCCGAGCATGGGCACGACGCCCGGCTATATGCCCGGCTTTGGCAACGATTTTGAAACCGAGGCGCTGCCAAACGCGCTGCCGCGCGGCCAGAACAGCCCGCAGAAATGCAAGTACGGCCTCTATGCCGAGCAGCTTTCCGGCACCGCCTTCACCGCCCCGCGCGGGCAGAACGAGCGCAGCTGGTGCTACCGGATCCGGCCCTCGGTCAAGCACACCGGGCGCTTCTCCAAGATCGACATGCCGTATTGGAACAGTGCGCCCAACATCGATCCCGACGTGATCTCGCTCGGTCAATACCGCTGGGATCCGGTGCCGCATTCAGATGCCCCGTTCACCTTCGTCACCGGCATGCGGACGATGACCACGGCAGGCGATGTGAACACGCAGGTGGGCATGGCCACCCATATCTACCTCGCCAATACCTCGATGGAAGACGATTACTTCTACTCCGCCGACAGCGAGCTTCTGGTGGTGCCGCAGGAGGGTGTTCTGAGGTTCCACACCGAGCTTGGCACCATCGACCTCGCACCGAAGGAAATCGCGATCCTGCCGCGGGGGATGGTCTACCGGGTAGAAATCATCGACGGCCCGGCGCGCGGCTTCGTCTGCGAAAACTACAGTCAGAAATTCGATCTGCCGTCGCGCGGGCCGATCGGCGCCAACTGCCTGGCCAATCCGCGCGATTTCCTCACTCCCGTCGCTGCCTTTGAAGACCGTGAAGTGCCCTCGACCGTGACGGTGAAATGGTGCGGCCAGTTCCACAGGACGGAGATCGGCCACAGCCCGCTCGACGTGGTGGCCTGGCACGGCAATTACGCCCCGGTGAAATACGATCTCACCACCTATTCGCCGGTCGGCGCGATCCTGTTCGATCACCCCGATCCCTCGATCTTCACCGTCCTCACCGCGCCCTCCGGGCAGGAAGGCACTGCCAACATCGACTTCGTGCTGTTCCGCGAGCGCTGGATGGTGGCCGAGCACACCTTCCGCCCGCCGTGGTATCACAAGAACATCATGTCGGAGCTGATGGGCAATATCTACGGCCAGTATGACGCCAAGCCTCAGGGCTTCGTGCCCGGCGGCGTGAGCCTGCACAACATGATGCTGCCGCACGGGCCGGACGGGCCGGCCTTCGAGGGCGCGTCAAATACACCGCTTGAACCGCACAAGCTCGACAATACGATGAGCTTCATGTTCGAGACCCGGTTCCCGCAGCACCTGACCCGCTTCGCCGCAACCGAAGCGCCGCTTCAGGACGACTACATCGACTGCTGGGACGGGCTGGAGAAAAAGTTCGACGGCACTCCCGGTGAGAAATAGGAGCCTTCATGCCCATTCTGAAATCCTGGGTCGACAGCGCCAACTCGGCCGAAACACCCTTTCCCCTCAACAACCTGCCTTACGGCGTGTTCTCGATCGACGACGGCGATCTGCGCTGCGGCGTGGCCATCGGCGACCGGATCATTGACGCGACCGGGCTGGAACAGGCCGGTATCCTGCGCCCCGACCCGGAAGCCGACGTGCTCGACGCACCGAACTGGAACGACTTCATGGAGCTTGGCCCCAAGGTCTGGGCGGGCTACCGCAGCGCGCTGACCGCGATGCTTGCCGCCGATGCCGACGAGGCCACGCAGGACGCGCTCACCACCTACTCGGTGCCGATGGACGACGCCACGCTGCACATGCCTGTCAAGGTCAGCGAATACACCGATTTCTACGCCGGCAAACACCACGCCACCAATGTCGGGACGATGTTTCGCGGCGCCGAAAATGCCCTGCCGCCGAACTGGCTGTCGATTCCGATCGGCTATAATGGCCGCGCCTCGTCGGTGGTGGTGTCCGGCACGCCGGTGCGCCGCCCATGGGGCCAGCTCAAGGCGCCCGACGCCGACTTGCCGGTCTTCGCCCCCTGCAAGCGCTTCGACCTCGAACTGGAAATCGGCGCCATCGTCGGCCAGCCATCCTCCGGCCCCGTAACCGTGCAGGAAGCCGACGACATGATCTTCGGTTACGTGCTGCTCAACGATTGGTCGGCGCGCGATATCCAGGCCTGGGAATACCAGCCGCTCGGGCCCTTCCAGGCCAAGGCGACCGCAACCACGATCAGCCCGTGGATCGTGACCAAGGCGGCGCTGGAACCGTTTCGCGTGGCCACTCCGCCCCGCGAGCGGCCGTTGCTCCCCTATCTCGAAGAGCAGACACCGGGGCTCTACGATATCGGCCTCTCGGTCAGCCTCGCGCCCGAGGGCAACGATGCCACCACGATCGCCCGCACCAATTACCGCGAGATGTATTACTCGGCCGCCCAGCAGCTTGCCCACCACACCACCTCCGGCTGCCCGATGAATGTCGGCGATCTGCTCGGATCGGGCACCATCTCCGGCACCGAAAAAACCGCACGCGGCTCGCTTCTCGAACTGAGCTGGGGCGGCAAGGAGCCGCTCACCATCGCGGACGGCCAAACCCGCAGCTTCCTTGAAGACGGCGACACGCTCACGCTGCATGGCGCGGCGCAAGGCGACGGCTACCAGATCGGATTCGGCCCCTGCACCGGCACCCTCCTGCCGGCTCTGGCCGATCCCTACGCCCGGTGATCGCCCTCGATCATATCCAGCTCGCGATACCGGCGGGCGGCGAGCAGCGCGCGCGTGCCTTCTGGACCGGGCTTCCGGGCCTTGCCGAGATCGACAAGCCCGAGGCCCTGCTCTGGGACGACAACATCGCCGACCGTAAACGCTTCTTCACCGAAGACCCGTTCGGCAACCGGCTGGAATTTCTCGCATGAGGCTTCTTTGGTCCCAAAATACCTCGGGGGGTCCGGGGGGCTGCCCCCCCGGCACTGCCCTAGCCGCCCGCCTGCCAGACGACGATGGCCTCCGACGGCCACAGGAGCGTGATCACGTTGAGCACGAGCCCGTCGCGGATGAGCAAGGTTGTCAGCACCTCGAACCCGACGCAGATCGCCACGCTGACCCAGACCGGCAACTGCAGCGCCAGCCAGAACCCGAGCAGCATCGCGACGATGTCAAAACTCGAGTTGATGACGCTGTCGCCGATATACTCGGTAGACGCCGTAGTGTTGCGATAGCGCTCGATCACCGTGGTGGTGTTTTCGAGCACTTCCCAGGTGGCCTCCATCAGCGTGGCGATCGCCAGCCGCCAACCGAGCGCCAGCCGGCGCGCCACGAGCCAGAGCACGGCATAGAACAGCACGCCGTGAATCACGTGGCTTGGGGTATACCAGTCGGTGAGATGCATATTGCTCTCGGGTGTGCCAAGGCCGCCATACCAAAGCCAGACCTGCCCGCTTGCGCTGATCCACGTCCGCCCCATCGCATAGAGGATCGCGCCGCTTGCCAGCGCGATCAGGAACGTGACCCAGTAGGGTAGGAACCGAACCGAAAACATGGCGCCGAGGCAAGCATGCCGGCGGCGCGCTGTCCAGAAAGGAAATCACATGGCCAAGGCTTTCGCATCGCAAGGCGACATGACCGAAAAGAAGATCAGCTTTGTCGAGGTTGGCGAGGGGCTCTATGCCTTCACCGCCGAGGGCGACCCGAACTCGGGCGTGATCATCGGCGACGACGCGGTGATGATCGTCGAGGCGCAGGCGACGCCGCGGCTGGCCAACAAGGTGATCGAGAAGGTCCGCGAAGTGACCGACAAGCCGATCACCCATGTCGTGCTGACCCATTATCACGCGGTGCGGGTGCTCGGCGCATCCGCGTTCGGGGCGCAGCAGATCATCATGTCCGCCCCGGCGCGCGGCATGGTGGTGGAGCGCGGGCAGGAGGATTGGGACAGCGAGTTCCAGCGCTTCCCGCGTCTGTTCGAAGGCCATGAGAGCATTCCCGGCCTGACCTGGCCCACCACCACCTTCACCGACAGGATGACCGTCTATCTTGGCAATCGCCGGGTCGATCTGATGCATCTCGGACGCGCCCACACCGCTGGCGATATCGTCGTGCATGTGCCCGATGAAAACGTGATGTTCACCGGCGATATCGTCGAATATCACTCCGCCTGCTATTGCGGCGACGGCCATTTCGCCGACTGGCCTGAAACGCTGGAACGTATCCGCAGCTTCGATCTGGCCGCCATCGCGCCGGGGCGGGGCGATGCGCTGGTCGGGCGCGAGATGGTGAACAAGGCCATCGACCTGACCCGGGACTTCCTTGAAAGCACCTACCGGCCCGCTCAGCGGATCGCGGCGCGCGGCGGCAGCCTTAAGGAAGCCTGGGATGCGATCCGCGCCGAATGCGACCCCAAATTCGCCGATTATGCGATCTACGAGCACTGCCTGCCGTTCAACGCCGCCCGCGCCTTCGACGAGGCACGCGGCATCGACACGCCGCGGATCTGGACCGCCCAGCGCGATATCGAGATGTGGGAGGCGCTACAGGGCTGAGCCTGCCTGACCCAGATCAACGCCACTTCGGCCCAACCGTGAGACGATTTGCCGTCCAGCCGGGAGAATCCACGATGAAAAAGATCTTCGAAGTCCCGTTATATCCCTATCAACGGTCTGCGGATCAGGATGCTCTGAGCGCCCGGCGCTACCCGGTTGTGGTGGTCGGCGCCGGGCCGATCGGGCTCGGCATCGCCATTGATCTCGCGCAATCGGGTGTGTCGGTGGTGGTGCTCGACGACAACGACAAGGTGTCGTTCGGCAGCCGCGCGATCTGCTTTGCCAAGCGCCCGCTGGAGATTCTGGATCGCCTGGGCTGCGGTGAGCCGATGGTCGAAAAGGGCGTGGAATGGGATGTCGGCAAGGTTTTTTTCGACGAGCACGAGGTTTACCAGTTTCACCTTCAGCCGGAGGATGGCCACCAGCGCCCGGCCTTCATCAACCTCCAGCAATACTACCTTGAGCAATACATGGTCGAGCGCGTTCAGGCGCTTCAGGCCGAAGGCAAGCCGATCGAGATCCGGGGCGGCAACAAGGTGGTCGCGGTGGGCAATCACACCGACCACGCCCATATCGAGATCGAAACCCCGGAAGGCCCCTATGAGCTTGAGGCCGACTGGCTGGTGGCCTGCGACGGCGCCAATTCACCCACCCGCCGGATGCTGAACCTCGATTTCGTCGGCAAGGTGTTCGAAGACAATTTCCTGATCGCCGACGTGGTGATGGAAGCCGACTTTCCCACCGAACGCTGGTTCTGGTTCGACCCGCCGTTCAACCGGGGCCAGTCGGCGCTTCTGCACAAGCAGCCCGATAATGTCTGGCGGATCGATTTCCAGATCGGCTGGGATATCGACCGCGAGGAAGAGCTGAAACCCGAGCGCATCGACCAGCGCCTGCGCGCGATGCTGGGCAAGGAGGTGGACTATGAACTGGAATGGTCGTCGATCTACACCTTCCAGTGCCGCCGTATGGAGCGGTTCCATCAGGGTCGGGTGATCTTCGCCGGCGACGCCGCGCATCAGGTCTCGCCCTTCGGTGCGCGCGGAGCCAATTCCGGGCTCCAGGATACCGACAACCTTGGCTGGAAGCTCAAGCTGATCCTCGACGGCGCCGCGCCCGAAAGCCTGCTCGACAGTTACGACGCCGAGCGCATCCACGGCGCCGACGAGAATATTCGCAACTCCACCCGCTCGACCGATTTCATCACGCCGAAATCGCAGATGAGCCGCATCCTGCGCGATGCCGTTCTCGATCTGGCCGAGGAATACGAGTTTGCCCGCCCCTTGGTGAATTCCGGCAGGCTCAGCGTGCCCTGCACCTATGACGGCTCGCCGCTCAACACCCCCGATGCGCTCGACGGTGGCCCGGCCCGCACCCGGCCCGGCAGCCCCTGCCCCGACGCTCCGCTTGGACAGGGCTTCCTGCTGCCCCGGCTTGGCGGGCAATTCACCCTGCTGACCATCGACGCCGATGCGCCCGACGAAGTGACGGAAGACGGCGTTACCGCCACCCGCCTGGCGCTGTCTGCGGCCGACGATCCCAGCGGTGCGCTTGCCGCGCGCTATCTCGGCGAGGCGCGGTCAGCGGTTTACCTGATCCGGCCCGATCAGCACGTCGCCGCCCGGTTTCCCGAATTCAACGACGAGCAGATCCGCTTCGCGATCCGCCGCGCCACCGGCAAGGAGTGATCCCCATGAGCACGCTGATCCTGACCCCGAATATCGACGGCGCCGACGATTTCTATGCCGAGTTGATCGAGGCCCATGAGGGGTTGTCGAAGGACGAGAGCGACGGACTGAACGCCCGGCTCATCCTCACCCTCGCCAACCATATCGGCGACCGCGACGTGCTGGCCGAAGCGATCCGCGCGGCCAAGGAGGCTGGCCGGGCATAGCACCCGCCGCGCGTCGCATACGTCCCGGCGCAAAAGAAAACCCCCGTCCGGATCAGCCGGACGGGGGCCCTCACATCGCCGTTGCGGCGTGTTTACTTGCTCGGGTCGGCGGTCGTGCGCAGGTAGGAGAAGGTTTCCTTCACCTCACCGAATTTTTTCTTGGCCTCGTCGGTGCTGAGGCTCAGCGCCACGATCACGTCTTCGCCCGGCACCCAGTTGGCCGGCGTTGCGATCGGCACGCCATCGGTGGCCATCACCGCATCCAGCGCGCGCAGGACTTCGGCGAAGTTGCGGCCAACCGACATCGGGTAGGTCATCGAAAGACGCAGTTTCTTGTCGGGGCCGATGATGAAGACCACACGAACCGAGGCCGAGTCGGCAGCGGTGCGGCCATCGGGCAGGTAGGCTTCGGCGGGCAGCATGTCGAGCGCCTTCGACACCGCCAGATCATCGTCGGCGATGATCGGGAAGTTGGCGGGCGCGCCGGCATAGGTCGAAATATCCGACTTCCACTTCACGTGCTCGTCGACGGTATCGACCGAGAGGCCGATCACCTTCACACCGCGCTTGTCCCACTCGCCCGCGAGCTGGGCGACAGCGCCGAACTCGGTCGTGCAGACCGGGGTAAAGTCTTTCGGATGCGAGAACAGGATGGTGTAGCTGTCACCGATGAAATCGTGAAAGTCGATGTCGCCCTTGTCGGTCTTGGCGTGAAAATTCGGAACGGTATCGTTGATGCGCAGTCCCATGTGAGTCTCCTGAAGCATGGTGTTTCGTTGTGCTTTAGAATGGTTCCAACCGCCCCGGATTCAACCCCCTGCGGCGATTAACCTCGGCCGCTCACGACGCGCGCAATAATTTGATCAAATTATTGGCTCACCAGCTTGCGCAGCCCTGCGCTCAGTGACAAAGTGCCGCGCAAATCCGTCAGGGAGAAAGACATGATCGAGAAACGCGACTTCTACATCAACGGCGAATGGGTCGCCCCCGAAACGGCCCATGACCACCCGGTGATCGACCCCTCCACCGAAGAACCCATTGCGATCATTTCGCTTGCGGGCGAGGCCGATGTGAACAAGGCCGTGGCCGCCGCCAAGGCTGCCTTTCCGGCCTGGATGAACACGCCCCCCGCCGAGAGGCTCGCATTGGTGGAAAAGCTGCTCGATATCTACCTCGCCCGCTCCGAGGAAATGGCGCAGGCGATGACTCTTGCGATGGGCGCTCCGATTGATATGAGCCGCAACAACCAGGTTGGCGCGGGCACTTTCCACATCAAGGAATTCATTGCCGCCGCCAAGGATTTCGAGTTCATCCGGCCCTTGTCCGACCGCGCGCCGAATGACCGGATCGTTTATGAGCCGATCGGCGTTGCCGGGCTGATCACGCCGTGGAACTGGCCGATGAACCAGATCACCCTCAAGGTGGTCGCCGCCGCGATCGCCGGTTGCACCATGGTGCTCAAGCCCTCCGAGGAAAGCCCGCTCGACGCGATCCTGTTTGCCGAATTCATGCACGATGCCGGTTTCCCGCCGGGCGTATTCAACCTCGTGAACGGCGACGGGATGACGGCGGGCAACGCCATCACCGGCCACCCCGATGTGGACATGGTGAGCTTCACCGGCTCCACCCGCGCCGGGATCGCGATTTCGAAAAACGCCGCCGATACCCTCAAGCGGGTGCATCTCGAGCTTGGCGGCAAGGGCGCCAACATTCTCTTCGCCGATGCCGACGAAAAGGCGGTGAAGCGCGGCGTGATCGACATGATGCAGAACACCGGCCAGAGCTGCAACGCGCCCAGCCGGATGCTGGTGCAGCGCGAGATCTACGATGCCGCCGTGGTCGAAGCCGCGGCGATGGCCGACAGGATCGCGGTGGGCGATCCGCACGAGGAAGGCCGCCATATAGGCCCGGTCGTCAACGCCACCCAGTGGCAGAAGATCCAGGACCTGATCCAGAAGGGGATCGACGAGGGCGCGCGGCTGGTTGCCGGCGGCACCGGCCGGCCCGATGGCTTCAACCGCGGCTTCTACGTCAAGCCCACTGTGTTCGCAGACGTGACCAACGACATGACCATCGCGCGCGAGGAAATCTTTGGCCCGGTGCTGTCGATCATCCCCTTCGACACCGAGGAAGAGGCCATCGCCATCGCCAACGATACCGTCTACGGCCTGACCAACTACGTGCAAACCCAGGACGGCGCCCGCGCCAACCGGGTGGCGCTGCAACTGCGCTCCGGCATGGTCGAGATGAACGGCCAGTCGCGCAGCTTCGGCGCGCCTTTTGGCGGCATGAAGCAATCGGGCAATGGCCGCGAAGGCGGGGTTTTGGGCATCGAGGATTTCCTCGAGGTCAAGTCCATCGGCGGTTGGGTCAACGACTGAGCCCGGAACATTCTCCGTAGCAAAGAACGGGCCGGAATCCGCGCGGATTTCGGCCCGTCTCGTCGGTGCAATGCCGAACGCCGGCTTCGATCAGCGCCCCGACTCCGCGCCGGGAACTTTGCGCTTGGCCGGCGCCTTGTCTGATCGCAGGCGGATCCGCTCTTGGTAATCCGCGCAACTCCGACCATATAAAGACCATGCTCACCCGTCCTGCCAGATCGACCTGGCACCACATCCGCTATCTACCGCTCTGGTCTGCGCTCACGCTCTCGCGGTGGCGCGCATTCGAGACGCGGTCGCGCGCGCTCGGCGCGACGATCGGTTGGGTCATGCGCTGGTTCCCATTCGCCCGGCGCCGCTGCGAGCGCGAGGTGTTGCGGGTCTTCCCCGAGATGCCGCGGCGCGACCGGCTGCAACTGTGCCGCAATGTGGGGCGCAACATGGGGCAGACGCTGTTTGAGATCTACCACAACGCCGAGTTCCAGACCCGGCAGGACCGGTTCTCCGTCTCCGGCCCCGGACTTCTGGCATTGGAAAATGCCCGCGCTGCCGGCAAGGGGGCAATCATCGTCTCGGGCCATTTCGGACAGTGGGAGGCGGTGCGCGCCGTGCTCAAGGCCCGAGGTATGGAAACCGGCGCGGTCTATCGCCCGCAGACCAACCGCCACTACCAACGCCGCCTGCTGGCCGGGATCGAAGCCGGTGGTATGCCGATTCTCGCCACCGGACATTCCGGCACCAAGGCGCTGGTGCGGCACCTGCGCGCCGGTGGCATCATCGCGATCCTGCTCGACGAGAAATATCCCGACGGCGAGCGCCTGCCGTTCCTCGGCCACCCGGCGCTGACCTCCTTGTCCGCCGCGCAGCTCGCCTTGAAATACGATCTGCCGATGGTTCCCGCCTACGGCACTCGCGTCGGCGATGGCTGCGAGTTCTCGGTCGAGTTCGAGGCACCGATCCCGCACACTGACAGCCTCACCATGACCCAGGCGTTCAACGACAGCCTTTCGGCCCGGATTCTCGCAAAGCCGGATCAATGGTATTGGATGCTGCGCCGTTGGGTCGGCGCGTAGCCGCCTCGTCGGCGCTCCGGCTCAATCCGCGTCGCTAGAACGGGCACTTCACTGAAAAGCTCATACCCTTGCCGCCATCGGGATGCCGAAGCCGCAAGGTCTCGGCGTGCAGCATGAGCCGGGGAAAATCCCGTGCCGCGCCGGACGCATAGAACGGATCGCCCAGGATCGGGTGGCCGATTTCCTTCATGTGAACGCGAAGCTGGTGGCTGCGCCCGGTTTGCGGAAACAGCCGCAACCGGGTGGTGCCATCCTCGACCCGGACCACCCGCCAATCCGTCACCGCGGGCTTGCCGGTCTCGTGGTTGACGTGCTGGAGCGGCCGGTTCGGCCAATCCACGATCAAGGGCAGATCGACGGTGCCGGTCTTCTCCGTCACCGCACCCCAGACCCGCGCGACGTAAACCTTCTTCGCCTGCCGCTTCTCGAATTGCCGCCCGAGATTGCGCTGGGCATTGGGACTCATGGCAAAAACCATGATGCCGGAGGTATCGCGGTCCAGCCGATGCACCAGCAGCGCCTCGGGAAACGCCACCTGCACCCGCGCGAGCAGGCAATCGGCAAGGTGCTCGCCCTTGCCCGGCATGCTGAGCAGCCCGGCAGGCTTGTCGACCAGCAACAGTTCGTGGTCGTGGTGCACGATCTTCAGCGGCTCGTCGGGCGGGGTGTAGTCATCTGCGCTCATGCGGGGCGTTTCGCAGATGCGCAGCGATCAGTCCAGCAGCAGCCTGAGCGCAAGCCCGCCAAACACCACCGCCGCCACCCGGTTGAACCACCCGGTCGCCCGGCCCAGCGCGGTTCCGGCAAGCCCGGCAAGCACACCGTATCCGGCCGTGATGAAGAATCCGGTGGTCGAGAACAGCCCGCCCAGCAAAAGGATCTGCGCCCAGACCGGCCCGGTCTCGGGATCGGTGAACTGCGGCAGCAGCGCCAGCACGAACAGCGCGACCTTGGGGTTGAGCGCATTGGTGACAAAGCCGCGCCGGATTGCCCGGCCCAGATCGCGCACCCCGGCCGCGCCCTCGACCGGACCGGCGCGCCAGGCTTTCACCGCAAGATACAGCAAATAGGCCGCACCGGCGTAGCGCACTGCGTCATAGGCGAGCGGGTTGGCTTGCAGGATCACCGCCAGCCCCGCGGCGGCAAGCAGCGTATGCATCAAGCCGCCAAGTGCCACGCCAAGCGCCGCCGCCACCCCCACGCGCGGCCCGCCCGCGATCCCGCTGGCGGAGGCAAACATCACATCCGCCCCCGGCGTGAGGTTCAACACCACCCCGGCGCCCAGAAAGCTCGCGATGGTCCACCAGTCGAGCCCGAGCAGCATCACTCGCGGTCCTGCTGTGGTTCGCTCTCGGCGATGTCGTAGTAGTCGCCTTTGCTGCCAACGAAGATGTGGCGGCCAAGATGCATCCCCGTAGGCCCATCGACCGCGCCAAGGGCGAAATCCATGTTGCCCGAGCCGATCCCCTGCCAGAACAGGAACGATCCACAGCGTGGGCAGAACCCCCGCCTTGCGGCGTCACTGGCCTGATACCAGCGGACCTCACCGGTGATCTCGATCCCGTTCTCGGAAACCACCGCCGCCGCCCAGACATGGCCCGACATCTTGCGGCACTGGCTGCAATGGCACGCCGCCGGGTCAAACGGCTCACCTGTCACCGTGAAGCGCACGTCGCCGCACAGGCATGATCCTTTCAGCATCTCGCAAACACCTCCCTCAGCATTGCGCCAAGCTCTCGCGCGTCGGTTTCGGTAAAGGCGGCGGGCCGGTCGCTGTCGATATCGAACACCCCGATCAGCGCGCCTGCGCCGTTCCAGACCGGCAGAACCAGCTCTGACCTTGTGGACGACGCACAGGCGATATGGCCGGGGAAGGCATCGACATCGTCGACCAGTTGCACCTGCCCGGTGCGCGCCGCCGCGCCGCACACCCCGCGCTCGAACGGGATATCGAGGCAGCCATGCCCGCCCTGATAGGGGCCGATCTTCAGCAGCCCCGGCGCCGTCACACGGTAGAACCCCGTCCAGTCAAAGCGGTCGTCGGAGTGATGCACCTCGCAGGCGACGGTTGCCATCAACGCAATCGTGTCGGTTTCGCCCGCCACCAGCGCGCCGATCCGCGCGCGCAACTCGCCATAGCCCATCTGCGCCATGCGCCCTCTCCACAAACCTGCCGCCGCTTACCGAATGGTAACGAACAGCCGCTACTTTCGGCGAAAACCACTGCGCGGCAAAGGAGAAATGGCATGGATCTTGTCAGCGAGGATATCGGCGGGCTGCGCATCATCACCGTAGAGGCAGCGCGGATTGATGCCGCCGTGGCGATCCAGTTCAAGGACATGATGCGTGGGCTCACCGATGGCGGCCCCGGCCGGATCGTGCTCGATCTTGAGCAAGTCACCTTTCTCGACAGTTCCGGGCTCGGCGCGCTCGTCGCCGCGATGAAGCAGCTTGGCGGCACGCGCCGGCTGGAACTGGCCGGTCTTGCGCCGATGGTCGAAAAGGTCTTTCGGCTCACCCGGATGGACACGGTATTTACCATTCACCCGGATATTTCTTCCGTTACCAACAGGCTCGCCGATGCTGGATAGGTCTTTCGCTTTCATGGGTAGCGCGCGCGATCACTCCGGCAGCGGCACCGTGCCTGACGGCCACAGGGTCCACCTGATCTTCCCCGGCGATGAAGCCTCTGTGCGCACCGCGCTCGCCACGGCAATGAGCGCGTTTGACCGGATGGCGCTCACCGCGCACCTGCGCCTGACCGTCGAGATCGTGCTGGCCGAAGTGCTCAACAACGTGGTCGAACACGCCTATTCCGACCACGGGCGCGGGGTGATCGAGATAGCGGCCAGGCGGCAACAGGATGCGCTCACGTTTCGTATCAGCGACGATGGCCGCCCGATGCCGGCTGGCAAGATACCAGAGGGACGTCCGCACGATCTTGACGTGCCGCCCGACCAGTTGCCCGAAGGTGGATTTGGCTGGCTCCTGATCCGCGAACTCACGCACGGGCTTGAATACCGCCGCTCGGCCAACCGCAACGAACTGCGCTTTCGCATCGCCCTCAGCGAGCCGCCGCGCCTGAACTGAGCAATCGCAATGGCGCGCCGCGCGGTCGGATTGGCCGGCCGACGCCGCGCACCGCACCGCGTTACGCAAGCACCGCACGGCTGCGCCGCGGCACCCGGAAACTCGCAAGGTGATTGGTGCCCGGTTTGGCAATGAATGCCGCGAAAATGCCTGATTGGTTCCCAATCAAAGACTGAATGGCGGGCAAAAACTGCGCCTGTAGCTGCATAAGCTTCCCTCGGTGCCACGTTAACAGCCCCCACCCAGTGCGTGGCACCGAGGTTCATCCGCCCCCAAGAAATCATGCTTCCTGGTTCGCCGGACCAATCCGCCCGCGCCCGGTGATGGCCGTGCCAGCCAGATCGCGCCCATGCGTGATGGGCTCGATCACGCGCCACACAGGTCAGATCGAGCACCTGACAGCCAGCACGCGCTTTCGGTCAGTTGAGTTGAAAATGCAGCGGGTAATGCCCGTCTTCGAAATCGCCGAACAGATCAGGCAGGTCGGGATGGCTCACCGGCTCGCCGGAATAATCCGCGACCAGATTTTGCTCCGAAACATAGGCCACGTAGTAGCTCTGATCGTTTTCGGCGAGAAGGTGGTAGAACGGCTGATCTTTCGACGGCCGACTATCCTCGGGAATGGCTTCATACCATTCCTCGGTGTTGGAAAACATGGCGTCAACATCGAAGATCACCCCGCGAAACGGGTGTTTCCGATGGCGCACAACCTGCCCAAGATGATATTTTGCACGCGACTTCAACATGGTCTAACAGCTCCCGAGACAGTAGTAGTGCTTCGCACCGGCGGTTGTCCATGCGAGGCGCCTGAATTTTTGGGAAACAGACTGTGAACCTTGTTCTGACAGTGCTCGAAATCGTAACCCCGGTGTTCCTTTTGGCACTGATCGGCTTCGTCTGGGTCCAGCTCGGCTACGAGTATCGAATCGAGTTCGTCACCAAGCTGGCGATGACGCTTTCCGTCCCGGCGCTGATCTTCACCGCCCTGATGAAAACCGAGATCGAACCGGCGGCGCTCACCACGCTCTCGCTCGCCGCCGTCGTCGCCTATGGCGCGATCACGCTGGTCGCCTTCATCGGGTGCAAACTCGCCGGGCTCGATCTGCGCACTTACCTCGCGCCGTTGATCTTCGGAAATACCGGCAATCTCGGCCTGCCGCTCGCATTGTTTGCCTTCGGCGAGGCCGGGCTTGGCTATGCCGTGGTGGTGTTCGCGGTGATGGCGGTGTGGTCCTTTACCTTCGGCGTCTGGATCGTGGCCGGGGGCGGCTCGCCGATGAAGTCACTGAAGGAACCGCTGGTCTGGGCCACGCTGCTCGGCGCGCTATTTCTCTGGCAAGGCTGGCACACGCCGCGGTTTCTGACCAACACGCTCGAACTGGTCGGCCAGCTTGCGATCCCGCTCATGCTGATCACGCTGGGCGTGGCCGTTGCCCGCCTGCATCCGGCCGGCCTTGGCCGCGCCGTGGTGATCTCGGTCGTCAAGGTGGTCGCAACCGTGGCGATCGGCTGGGGGATCGGGCGCGCCTTCGGGCTCAGCCCGGTGCCCTTCGCCGTGCTCGTGCTGCAGGTCTCTACCCCCGTCGCGGTGACCTCCTACATGCTCGCCGAAAAATACGGCGCGCGCGCCGATGCCGTGGCCGCGCTGGTGGTCACCTCGACCCTCACCGCCGTCATCGCCATCCCGATCACGCTCGCCTTCCTGATCTAGGCTCGACGGCGCAGATACACGGCGGCCCTTCCCTGTCGGCCGCCAAAATGTATACATTGCGTGTATACATCCGGAGGTTTCATGGCCGAGAGCAAGGGCAGCACCCATACCAAGCGCGCCACCTATGAACTGCGGCAGCGCATCATCGAGGGCGCTTTGCCCGGCGGCACGCGGCTCTATGAGGTTGCTTTGGCGGAGGATCTGGACATCTCTCGCACTCCGGTGCGCGAAGCCATGTCGCGCCTCGCGGAAGAGGGTCTCCTGGAGCGCGCCAGCGGTGGCGGCTTCGTCGTGCGCTCGTTCACCTATAGTGACGTGATCGACGCCATCGAGCTGCGCGGCGTGCTGGAAGGCACGGCGGCCCGGATCGCGGCGGAACGGGGCGTGGAGGCCGACGATATCAAGAAAATAAAGGGTATCGTCGATCAGATCGACACCTGCTTCGGCGCCATCGACACGCCCGCCGACTTCGACCGATACGGCGAGCTGAACGCCGCCTTTCACAGCCTGCTCGCCGATCTTTGCGCCAGCCCGATCATCCAGCACGAGCTCAACCGGGTGAAATCGCTGCCCTTTGCCTCGCCCTCGGCCTTTGTTCTCGGTCATGCCGACAGCGCGGCAACCTATCGAACGCTGATGGTGGCCCAGACCCAGCATCGCGCCATCGTCGACGCGATTGTCGCCCGTGAAGGCGCCCGCGCCGAGGCGCTGGCCCGCGAGCACGCCCGGATCGCCCGCGAGAACCTCGATTCGAACCGCAACGGCGTCGATTCGGCCCACCTATTGCCAAGCATGGCGCTCATCGTCGACTGACCCCCCTCCTGTGCATACATATTTTGGCCGATTTTCGTGGATTTTGCGATTCTTCTTGAATTTTTGGCACTCTGAGACAACAAATGTATACATTGAATGCTACGGGAGGAAGAAATGGCGTCCAGCCTCGAAGAGATCATCCAAAAATCCGGCAACATCGTCGACGTGCTTCGCAACTCGAAGATCGGCATGTATGTCTACCCGGTCGTCGCACCGGAATTCACCAACTGGCGGTCCGAGCAGGCCGCGTGGCGCAACTCGGTCGTGCTCTATGACCAGACCCACCACATGGACGAGATCACCGTCGAAGGCCCCGACGCCGAGGCGTTTCTAGCCCATGTCGGGATCAACGCGTTCAGCAATTTCGGCCTGAACCGTGCCAAGCACTTCGTGCCGGTCACCCCGAACGGCCATGTCATCGGCGACCACATCATCTTCCGCGAGCGCGAAGACAAGTTCATCACCGTCGGCCGTGCCCCGACCTCGAACTGGCTGATGTTCCAGGCCGCCATCGGCAAGTGGAACATCAAGGTCAGCCACGATCCGCGCTCGGATTCGCGCCCCGACGGCAAGGCGATCTACCGCACCCATTACCGCTTCCAGATCCAGGGCCCCGATGCCGACAAGATCTTCGAGCGGATCAACGGCGGCCCGGTGCCGGAGATCAAGTTCTTCCACGTCGACACCATCAACGTGGGCAGCCGCAAGGTGAGCGCGCTGCGTCATGGCATGGCCGGCGCGCCGGGCCTCGAAATCTGGGGCCCCTACGCCGACAAGCACTACATCCAGTCGACGATCCAGCAAGCCGCGCGGGATGTGGGTGTCGATATGCACCTCGTCGGCTCGCGCGCCTATTCGACCAATACCGTCGAGTCGGGCTGGATCCCGTCGCCGCTGCCGGGCATCTACACCGGCGACGGTATGATGAAGGAATACCGCGAGTGGCTCACCGATGCGAGCTATGAGGCGGCGGGGTCGCTTGGCGGCTCCTATGTCTCCGACAATATCGCCGACTACTACGTGAACCCGTTTGAACTGGGCTACGGCTTCTACATCGGCTGGAAGAAAGACGATTTCATCGGCAAGGACGCCCTCACCAAGATGAAGGATGGCCCGAACCGCAAGAAAGTGACCTTCGAGTGGAACGCCGAGGATGTGATGAAAGTGATCGCCTCGTCCTTCGCGCCCGGCGAAGACAACTACAAGTGGATCGACTTCCCGCAACCCAACTATGCGTCGAGCACAGCCGACATGGTGATGCACGGCGACAAGATGGTGGGGATGTCGATGTTCAACGGCTACTCGTTCAACGAACGCGCAATGCTGTCGCTGGGCGTGGTTGACGCCAGCGTCGAGGTTGGCGATGTGCTCGAGATGGTCTGGGGCGAGCCGAATGGCGGCTCCGGCAAAACCTCGGTCGAGCCGCACAAGCAGACCACGATCCGCGTTCGCGTGTCGCCCACGCCCTATGCGGCGGAAGCGCGCACCAACTACGCCGACAGCTGGCGCACCAAGAGCAGCTGATCTGAACAAACCGAATGCGGCGACGCGGTATTTTTCGCCGCATTCGATCTATGCTTGCAGGGAATCGGGTGGACATCCAGCGCCGCACACCACCCGCCGTCTATAGTGTCAGGTTATGTAAGTCGGCGCGAATATGATTTGACCGAAACCGAGCGCGCAATAGGGTCGGGGCCACCTCGACCCGCCGCTCAGTGGCCGGTTCGAACCAGACTGGGAGGACTACCATGATCCACACACGTTTTCTGCGCACGGCCGTAGCGGTCGGCGCGCTTGCCGCCGCCGCGCTTCCGGCAGGGGCCGAAACCATCAAGTTCGCGCATTGGGTGCCGCCCGCGCACACGCTCACCGCGTCGACGATCGAGCCGCTGATCGCGGCCACGAAAGACTCGGGTCTCGAGATCGAGGTCTATCCGGGTGGCGAACTGGGTGCCGGCCCGCTCGAGCAATATGTCCGCGTCGTTCAGGGCGTCGCCGATGTGGTCTGGGGCCTCCAGGGCTACACCTCGTCGCAATTCCCGAAAACCATGGTCTCGGAGCTGCCGGGCGCGCTGCCCGAGGGCATGACCGGCTATGACCTGATCTGGAACGCCTACGACGCCGGACTGCTCGCTGACGAGTTCCCCGGCACCAAGCCGCTCGCGCTGTGGCTCTCCGAGCCCAACGTCTTCATCATGAAAGACATCGACGTGCGCACCCCCGCAGATCTTCAGGGCCTCAAGATCCGCGTGTCGGGTTCGGCTGCGGCCGCCGCGGTTGAATCGCTTGGCGCCACCCCGGTGCAGATGCCGGCGGGCGAGATCTACAACTCGCTGCAAACCGGCCTGATCGACGGCGTCATCACCGGTGCCTCGGCCATTGGCGATTTCAAACTCGACGAAGTGGCCAACAGCTACACGCTGAACGCGCCGCTCGGGCATATCTCGTTCTACGTGGTCATGAACGCCGCCAAGTATGAGAGCCTGCCGGAAGCCGAACGTGCCGCCATCGACAGCATCGCCGGGCGGCCGCTTTCGAAATCGGCGGAAGACGGCTGGAACGCCCGCGCCTTGCAAGTGATCGACGAAATCACCGCAGCGGGCGACAACACCGTCTACACGCTCTCCGCCGATGAGCGCGCCGCCTTCGAAGCGCTCACCTACCCGGTGACCGATGCGATCATCGCCGAAGGTGGCTACGAGGACATCCTCAAGACCATGCAGGGCATGTAAGTGCTCAACCTGCTGCAAAAGGGGGCAGACGGGCTAACCAGCCTGTCTGCCCTGGTTGGCACGATTGGCCTGATCGCCGAGGTCCTGGTGATCCTGGTCGACGTAATCGGTCGCTTCTTCGGCTCGCCCCTGACTGGCGCGCAAGACATCTCGACCATGGGAATGGTGCTGATCGTGTTCGGGGGCATGGCCCTGTGCGACAAGATCGGCGGGCACATTTCGGTCGATCTTTTGGAAAATTCCATGCCGGGCTGGATGGTGCGCGCGGGCGATATCGCCTCCGCCATCCTTGGCGCGGTGATCTTCTATGGTATCGCCTGGACGACATGGTCGTCGATCTATCTGATGCGCTTTCAGATGAAGCTGGTTCAGACAACCAACATCATTGATCTGCAATTCGACTGGTTCAAGGGCGCGATCGTCGCGATGTCGCTCGTCACCGCCTTTGGCATGACCCTCCGGGCGGTCTCGCTCATTCTCGCACGCAAGTCCCTCAAGGAGACCGCATGAGCCCCGAAACAATCGGCCTTGTCGGCATTGCCCTCCTGTTCGTTCTGCTGGGCCTGCGCGTTCCCGTCGCCTTCGCCATGTTCGGCGTCGGCTTCTTCGGCAACTGGATTCTCAACAGCCCGCAGGCGGCGATGAGCCAGCTCGCATCGGACTCGTTCTCTCTCGCCTCGAAGGCAGAACTGGTGGTCGTGCCGCTGTTCATCCTGATGGGCAACGTCGCCACCGAGACCGGCATGAGCCGCAAGCTCTACAACGCCGCCTATGCCACCATCGGCTCGATCCGGGGCGGGCTCGCCTCGGCCACCGTGATCGCCTGTGGCGGCTTCGCGGCGCTCTCCGGCTCCTCGGTCGCCTCCGCGCTCACCATCGGGCGGGTGTCGCTCAGCGAGATGGACCGCTTCGGCTACGACAACCGGCTCTCGACCGGTGTCGTAGCTGCGGGCGGCACGCTGGGCATCCTGATCCCGCCCTCGACCGGCTTCGTGATCTACGCCTTGCTCACGCAGGAAAGCATTGGCCGGCTGTTTCTCGCCGGGGTGCTGCCGGGCCTTCTGCTGCTGGGCATGTTCATCCTGACCATCACCCTGCTCACCTGGTGGAAGCCGGAATACGGCCCCGCTGGTCCAAAAACCACGATGACCGAAAAGTCGCGCGCCATGGTCGGCGCCCTGCCGATCCTGCTGGTGATCTTCCTCACCATCGGCGGCATCTATGGCGGCTTCTTCTCGCCGGTCGAGGCTGCCGCCGTGGGCGCGGGCCTGGTCATTCTTTTCGGCATGTTGATGCGCACGCTGACGCTGAAGATGATGTGGAAAGCCGCCAGGGACTCGGTCGTCACCACCGCCACGGTGATGCTGATCCTGATCTCGGCCTACATGATCAAGACCTTCCTCGCGCTCAGCCACATCCCGCAGGCGCTCGGCACCTATCTGGAAGGGCTCGCCATCCCCACCCTGGGGGTGCTCGCGATCATGCTGGCGATCTACCTGATCCTTGGCTGCTTCCTCGAAGGCTTCGCGATGATGGTGCTGTCGATGCCGATCTTCTTTCCGGTCGTGCAACAGCTCGGGATCGACCCGATCTGGTTCGGCGTGCTGGTGGTGCTGACGCTGGAAATGGGCCTGATCTCGCCCCCTGTCGGGCTCAACGTGTTCATCGTGAAATCGGTGGCGCCCGGCGTGCCGCTTTCGCGCATGTTCCGCGGCGTGATCCCGTTCTGGATCGCGATGCTGATCACACTGATCATCCTCGTGATGTTCCCGCAAATCGCGCTTCTGCTTCCAAACACGATGATCGGATAGGGCGTTGACTGTCCTGCTGATCCCCGGCCTGCTCTGCGATGCCCATGTCTGGCAGCCCGTGTGCGCGCGCCTCGATGCCACGGTGGCCGATCTGTCGACGCAAGACAGCCTCACCGAGATGGCGCAGGATTGCCTTGATGCCAATCCCGGCGCCCTGCGCGTTGCCGGGCACTCGATGGGCGCACGGGTGGCGATGGAAATGGCGCGCCTCGCGCCGGATCGGATCGAGCGGCTGGCGCTGCTCGACACCGGCATTCACCCGCTGAAAGAGGGCGAGGCGGCCAAGCGCGACGAGATCGTGCGTTTCGCCTGCGATAACGGCATGGCGGCGCTGGCCGCACGCTGGCTGCCGCCGATGGTGCACGCGCCCAACCGGCAGAACGCCGCGCTGATGCAGGGGCTCACCGACATGGTGCTGCGGATGTCGCCAGACCTGCATGCCCGCCAGATCAAGGCGCTGGTGAACCGGCCCGATGCCGCAAGCTATCTTGCCGATATCGCCTGCCCCACGCTGCTCGTCGTCGGGCGGCAGGATCAGTGGAGCCCGGTGGCACAGCATGAAGAAATGCTTGCTCTCCTGCCCGATGCGCGGCTCGAGGTGGTCGAGAACGCCGGACATTTCGCCCCGCTCGAACAGCCAGAGACCGTTGCCCGGCTCGTGGCCGATTTTCTCGGGGCCTAGGCGATGTTCTACCTGATGGAGAACCGCCACCACCCCGGCAAGGACGCCGAACGCGACCGTTTGCGCGCCCGGCACCGCGACTGGGTGAAGACCGGCGGCAATGGCCTTGTCTCGGTGCTGATCGGTTCGGCGCTGTGGGACGATGCGGGCGCGGCGATCGGCCATTGGGGCGTGCTCGAAGCCGCAACCGAAGCCGACGCCCGCGCCTTCGCGGCAGGCGACCCTTTCGCCGCCGAAGGCGTGGTGGCTGACACGAAGCTGACCCGGCTGGCCGACAGCTTTCAGGCCGCCCGCATCGCCGAGCGCATGACCGCGCAATAAACCGGGAGACATGCGCGGCCAACGCGCGGCCCCACCCCCAAGGGAGGACGACATGAAAACCCTCGAAGACCGCCTGACCGCCCACGGCAACCCGGCGCGGATGCTCTACGAGAGCCAGATGGGCCGCTACCAGTTTCCGATCCAGTCGGAGTTCACCCACTGGATGGAAGAGATGCGGGCGTGGCGCGAAAGCGCGGCGTTGATGGACCAGTCGTTTCACATGACCGATCTCTACGTGAAGGGCCCGGACACGATCAAACTGCTCTCCGATCTCGCGGTGAACAGCTTTGCGGGCTTCGGCAAGGACAAGGCCAAGCAGATCGTTTGCGTCAGCCATGACGGCTACGTCATCGGCGACGCCATCGTGTTCGGGCTGGAGGATGACGAGGTCAACATCGTCGGTCGCCCGGTCCTGCCCAACTGGGTGCAGTTCTTCGCCGAAACCGGCGGCTACGATGTGACCCTCACCCGCGATCAACGCGCGCTCGACGACCCCGACAAGCCGCGCCTGACCTACCGCTACGAAGTGCAGGGGCCGCGCGCGCTCGACATTCTGAACAAGGTGAACGAAGGCGGGCCGCTGACCACGAAATTCTTCAATATGGGGCGCATCACCATCGCCGGGTGCGAAGCGCGCACGCTCAGCCACGGCATGGGCGGGCAGCAGGGGCTTGAAATCTGGGGGCCGGTCGCGGACGGACCCAAGGTCAAGGCCGCGCTGATCGAGGCCGGGGCAGACTATGGCCTGCGGCTCGTCGGCAGCCGCGCCTATGCCGCGGCGGCGGCGGAATCGGGATGGGTGCCCTCGCCGCTGCCGGCGATCTACACCGGCGACCAGATGAAGCCCTACCGCGAATGGCTCGGCGCCAATTCCTTCGAGGCGCTCGCCTCGCTTGGCGGCAGCTACGTGTCGGACAAGGTCGAAGACTACTACTTCACCCCGTGGGATCTCGACTACGGCCGGGTGGTGAAGTTCGACCATGATTTCATCGGCTGCGACGCGCTGAAGGCCATGGCAGACGGGCCGCACCGCAAGAAGGTGACCTTGGTCTGGAATGCCGATGACGTGGCCAAGGCCTATGCCGGGCTGATGGACCATGACGGGTTGGCGCCCAAACACATGGAAATGCCCGCTGCCCATTATGCAGCCCATCCCTATGACAAGGTAACGAAGAACGGCGCCACTGTCGGCGTTTCGATTACGCCAGCCTATTCGCCGGGGGAGCGCGCCTGGATCAGCCTTGCGATTCTCGATCCCGAGGTGGCGGAAACCGGCGGCGAAGTGACGGTTACGTGGGGCGAGCCGGACGGCGGAAGCTCTAAACCGACCGTAGAGCGTCATCGCCAAGTCGAGATACGGGCCGAGGTGCAGCCCTGGCCGATTCATGCGGCCTCGCGCCAGACCTATCGAAGCCAGACCTGAGGAGGAGACCATGGCCGTGGTGAATATCGTGAATGCACAATCCCCGTTGAAAAGCTTTCTCGACGGCGTGTCGCTGGAAGTCATGCCGCGCACGGCGGCGAAGATCGACGATTTCAAACCGCTCCTGCCCGCCGGCAGCCGGATCTACATCGCCCATATCGAGGGCACGCCGATCGACGAGATGGTCGAGACCGCCACGCGCCTTGCCCGTGACGGGTTCGAGGTGATGCCGCATTTCCCGGCGCGGATCATCGACGATGCCGCCATGCTCGAAGACTGGATCAAACGCTATTCCGGCGAGGCGGGCGTGGCCTCCGCCCTGGTGCTGGCAGGCGGTCTGGCCAGGCCCGTTGGCGCTTTTGAAAGCTCGATGCAACTGCTCGAAACCGGGTTGTTTGAAAAGCACGGGTTCACCCGCCTGCACGTGGCTGGCCATCCCGAGGGCAATGCCGATATCGACCCCAGGGGGAGCACCGAGGCCGTCGATGCGGCGCTTGACTGGAAGCAGGACTATGCCGCCAGAACCGGCACGCAGATGGCCATTGCCACCCAGTTCGCCTTTGACGCAAGGCCGGTGATCGACTGGGCCGACCGGCTGAAGGCGCGCGGGATCACCCTGCCGATCCATGTCGGCGTTGCCGGTCCGGCCAAGCTCCAGACCCTGATCAAGTATGCCGTCGCCTGCGGCGTTGGCCCGTCGCTCAGCGTGCTCCAGAAGCGCGCCAAAGACCTGACCAAGCTGCTCAAACCGTTCGAGCCGACCGATGTGCTCACCGCACTTGCGGCGCACAAGGCGGCCCAGCCCGACAGCCTGATCACCCAGGCGCATGTGTTCCCGCTCGGCGGAATCCGCGCCAGTGCCGAGTGGATTGGCGAAAAGACGGTCTGAGGCTCCGATTCCGGTTCACAGCGATGGCGCGCGGGCGTAGTCTTGGCCCGTGTCAACCGGCTGCCGCAGTGCCTGCCGGTCAGGTTTCGGCGGCGGCCCCAACGCCGGATCGTTCCATGACCAAACGCCTTGACCGCAAACTTGCCAACATTCGCGCCGGTGGCTACCGGCCCAAGGATTTCATCATTGCCGACGCCAAGGATGGCGACATGGCCTTTGGCTGCGCGGTGCCGGGCAAGGGCCCCGATGGCAAGATGAAGCCGCTTAAGGCCTATCGCGACGATATCGAAAAGGTCGCCGCGAGCGATCTGGTGGATATCATGCTGATGTCGGTCTCCACCGCCGAGGTGCTCACCCGCAAGGGCGTGTTCGAGAGCACCGAAATAACCCCTGCCGTGCGCTACAACGACACCACCGATATCTGGCACCCGCGCGGCGGAGCCTATGCAAGCAGCCCGGCCCTGCCGTTTCGCACCGCCATGCTGGAGCGCACCAAGCCGATCACCCATCTCGGCCTCTATTCCGTCACCTTCTACAACGATCTTGCGCACGATATCCTGACGCTCGAAGAATACGCCGTCTTCCGCGAAGAAGCGTCGGCGGCGGGGGTGCGCCACTTCCTCGAAATCTTCAACCCCGGCATGCCGGTCGAGACCACCACCGGCAATTTCGCGGCCTATAACAACGACATGATCGCCCGCCTTCTGGCCGGGGTTTCGCGGCTGGACCGGCCGATCTTCCTCAAGGCCGCCTATAACGGTCCGGCGGCAACGGAAGAGATTGCCGCTTATGACCCGGAAAACCTGATCTTCGGTATTCTCGGCGGCGGCGCGGGCACCACCCGCGACTGCCTTGAACTGGTGAAACAGGGCGAAAAATACGGCGCCCGCGTCGCGCTGTTTGGCCGCAAGGTCTACTTTTCGGAAGACAGCGTGCTGATCCTGCGCGCCATGCGCCGGGTGATCGAGGAACAGATCAGTTCGCAGGACGGTGTGAAAGCCTATCACGCCGATCTTGCGGCAGCGGGGATTGCGCCGCACCGCGCGCTTGCCGACGATCTGGAACTCACCGAGGACATACTCAAGGCCAACGTGGTTTAGGGAGGCGCGGATGCCGAAACGCGCAGGCTTTCTGACAGCGGGCACCTTCTGCCTTGACCGCAACATCACCGTCGACGCCTGGCCCGAGGAGGACATGGTGGCCACGGTGCGCGCCGTCGCTCCCTCGGGCGGCGGCTCGGCCTGCAACTTCGCCATCGACATGCTGAAGCTCGATCCGACCGTGCCCGTCAGCACCCAGACATTGGTAGGCGCCGACGCCGACGGTGATTTTCTTGTCTCCATCGCCGAGGCGCACGGGATCGACACCACGGGATTTGCCCGCACCGACGCGGCGCAGACCCAGGTAACGGATGCCTATACCTCGGCGGCCACCGGGCGGCGCACCCACATCCTGTTTGAAGGCACCGCGCCGGTGATGACCCCCGAGCACTTCGACTTTTCCGCCACCACGGCACGCTTCCTCCATCTCGGCCTGCCGGGGATCCATCCGCGGATGGACGGGCCCTGGGGCGCGGATGAGAACGGCTGGGTCACGGTGCTGAAAGCCGCCCGAAAGGCCGGATTAGAGACGAATCTGGAACTGGTCAGCACCTCGCCCGAAACCCTGCGCGCAACCATTCTGCCCTGTCTGCCTCACCTGTCGACGCTGGTCTGCAATGACTTCGAGATCGGCGCGCTGGCCGGAACCGAAACCGTGCACCACGGCGAGACCGACCGCGCCGCCGTCGAAGCCGCCGCCCGCGCGGTGCTCGAAAAGGGTGCGATGGCGCTGGTCGTGGTGCATTTCACCACCGGCGCGGTGCTGGTCGACCGCAGCGGAACCGCGGTTTTCGCCGCTTCGGTCATGGTCCCGCCGGAGCAACATCACGGTGCCAACGGTGCCGGCGACGCCTTCTGCGCCGGGTTCTTCTATGGCCGCCATATGGGGTGGACCTATGACGAGTGCCTGCGGATGGGCCACGCCACCTCCGCCGCCTGCCTGCGTGCGCCGGGCACCTACGAAGCCGTGGCCAGCGCCGCGGAATGCCGCGCTCTGGCCGATGCGTGGGGTTGGCGCGGCTAGGCTGACCCGCGCAACACCAGCGTCGAGGGCATCCGCACCTGTGGCTCGGGCGTTTCGCCTGTGGTCATGAGATCAAGCACCATATCCACCGCCTTTACCGCCATGCCCTCAACATCCTGCGCAACGGTGGTAAGGCCGGGGCAGGTAAAGGCCGCGAACGGGTGATCGTCATGCCCGGCGAGCCGAAAATCTCCGTTCTTGCCGACCCGCAGGCCAAGATCGCAGGCCGCCTTGAGCACGCCCACGGCAAAGCGGTCATTGGCACAGAGCACCGCCGGATAGGCAAAGCCACCGGCCTCAAGCGCGCCACGGGCAACCTCGTAGCCCATCCGCTCGAAGTCCCACCGGATCGCACCGCCACCCAGAACCACCGGCGCCACGCCCTGCGCTTTCATCGCCACGACGTAGGCATTGTGGCGTTCACGGGCAGTGGAGTTCACCTCCGGCATGTCGATATAGACCGGCGGCGCGCCGACCTCGCAAAGATGATCGACCAATGCGCTGATCCCTTGCGCGTTGTCGCAAGTGAGAAATGGCAACGCGGCCCCGACATGGCTGTCGAGCAGCAGCACCGGCACCTCTTCAGCAAGTCGTTCGATCTTGCCAAGGTCAGACGCCGCACCCAGCGGTGACAGGATCACCCCACCGATATTGAGCGCGCGCATCATGTCGATGGCGCGGTTCTCGTCGTCACGCGAGCCATGTGAGCTGAGGATGATCGCCGAGTAGCCACGCGCGATGCAGACGCGCTCGATCTGGCCAACGATATCGGCATAGAACGGGTCGATAAGCTGCGGCACGATGATCCCGACCGTCTTGGGATCGCGCCGGTTCTGGTTGACCGCCAGAAAATTCGGCCGGTAGTCGTATTTTTCCAGCGCGGACTCGATCTTCTCACGTGTCGTCGGCCGCACGCTCGTCGGATCGTGGAAATACTTGGAGACCGTCGGGCGCGACAGGCCGGTAACTTCGGAAAACTCCTTCATATTCCGAAGCCGTTGCGGACTTTGGCGAAGCATGGTGTATTCCTCCCCCGCCAGCTTGATGCTTTTGTTGGCGCGCGTAAAGTTTTTGCGCCGCCGCAAAACGTCGCAGTATCCGCGAAATATCTTTGGCCGTATCGCTCGCGATGCTCACCTTGCAGTTGCCACACACAACCCAAAATGGCACGGTAACCGGCAATCAACTTCAAATAACAGAGTGTTCGAGGGCTTCCGGTGAAAACAGTCAATACTTTCCGCGCGTTGATCTCGGACTATCGCTGGAACGGGATGACCACGACCAACACCCCGGTTTTCGTCACCTACAGTTTTCTCACGAATGCCGAAGTGCCAAGCAGGTCGGAATACCAGCCCTATTACAACTGGGGCTATTCTTCGTTCACCGCGGCGCAGAAGGCCAATTTCAAGAAGGCGGCCGATCACTACGCCGAGATTTCGGGCGTTCGTTTCGTTGAGGTCGACGACCCCGACGATGCCATGCTCAAGGTCATGAACACCGACGGCTCCAATTGGGGTGGCTGGGCGAACTACGGGATCGCAACGCGGGACTACACCTCGACCGGCTATCTCGTGATCGACAATGGTGGCCGCTACAATCCGGGCAGCTACGGCTACGAAACCATCTTGCACGAGCTTGGTCACGTTGTCGGTCTGAAGCACCCGTTCGAGGGCAACGTGCAGCTTGTCGACAGGCTCGACAACGAAGACCACACGCTGATGTCCTATACCTCGAACTACAGGGGGGATCGTGAGCTTGCCCATCTGGATATCGACGCCCTGCGCTTTCTCTATGGCGGCAGCAGCGCGGTGAAGGCCGCGTGGAACTGGTCGTTCAACGATACGATTCATCGCTTCGAACTGACCGGGTCAGCCAAAGCCGACAAGCTGATCGGCACCGACAACGACTCCCTGATCGACGGACGCGGCGGGAACGACAAGATCTTTGGCCGCGATCTCAACGACACGGCATTGGGCGGGCCGGGCAACGATACCTTCATGCTCGGTTATGGCAGTAACGTCGCCGAGGGCGGCGCGGGCAGGGATCTGTTCCTGGACTACTGGGGCAATGACACCTTCGACGGCGGCGACGGCATCGACACGGTGAGCTTTCGGTTCGCAACGTTCGGCGTGACGGTCGATCTCTCCCTGTCCGGCCCGCAATTCAACATGGGCAGCGACCAGTTGATCGACGTTGAGAACGTCATCGGCGGCAATTTCGCCGACACCATTTTTGGGTCCGAAGGCCGCAACGTGCTCAAGGGTCAGAAGCGGGCGGATGCGATCAGCGGCGGCGACGGCAATGATATCCTTCTGGGCGGCAAAGGCGCCGACACCCTCGACGGCGGCAATGGCAACGACAGGCTCATCGCCGGTCCCGGCAATGACAGCCTTACCGGCGGGGCAAACGCCGATACCTTTGTCTTCCGCCCGCGCCAGAACGATATGCACGTGACCGACTTTGTTCATGGCGAAGACATGTTCCAGTTCAAGGGATTTGGCTTCAAGAACAAGGGCGAAGCCCGGTCACATTTCGACGAGGTAGGGACCGGCAGCGACGATCAGGTGAGCTTTTCCTACAAGGGCACCACCATCATGATCGACGGCGCCGACCTCGCTGATATCACCCGCGGCGACATCCTGATCTGACGTCCAGGCGCTTCGCGTCGGCGCTGCCGCTCAGGAGCGGCTCGGTAATCCCCTGCGCCCCGGTTCAACCGCGCTCCGCTACGCGGCCGTATCATGTGTCCGTTGCATATCCTTAAAGTTGTGCATACTATTTTTCCACACGTATTAATAGATCACCGGAACCGCATGACCATACCCCTTCCCCTGGATCGCGGCGCGGTTGCCCAGCGCGGTGTATCGCTCCCCGAGACCGACGAGATCGACCTCATCGAAGTGATCCGGACGCTCTGGCGCGGCAAGATCTGGATCGGTCTGGCGATGCTGCTGGCCGGGATGATCGGCTTTGGCTACGCAAAGTACATCGCCGTGCCCCGCTACACCGCGAAAGCCGTGGTCGCGCTTGAGAACCGTCAGGAAACGGTGGTCGATCTCGACAGCGTGATGTCCGGACTCTCGGGCGACCAGGCCAGCATCAATACCGAGCTCGAGGTGCTGCGCTCGCGCAAACTGATCCTTCAGGTCGTCGACGCGATGGGGCTGACCTCCGACCCCGAGTTCAACCCCCTCATCGCGCCCGACGGGCAGCTACATCCGACGAGCGAACACGTGCGCAACGCCACTGCCGACGAGGTGCTGCGCGCGATCTCGGTCGCCAATGTCCGGTCGTCCTACGTCTATACCATCACCGCCAACACCACCTCCGCCGAAAAGTCGATGACACTGGCCAACACGCTGGCCGAACTTTACATCCGCGACCAGCTTACGGTGAAATTCGAAGCAACCGCGCAGGCAACGGCGTGGCTCACGGAACGGGTTGATAGCTTGAAGGCCGAGTTGGCGACCGCAGAGGTCGGGGTGCAGGCCTTTACAGCCAATACCGACCTGGTCTCACCGGAGGCCTTCGACGCCCTGAACCGGCAAATCAAAGACGGCCGTGACCGTCTGGCCAGCCTGATCCAGACCCGCGATGCCCTTGCCACCCAGCACGCGATGCTGGTTGCGGCCAATGAGAGCGGCGATCCTGCACAGATGCTCGCGGCCTCCGACGATTCCACGATTGCAAGCCTGGCGGCAGAAGGACGCACGAATGATGCCTTCGCCCTGCGGTTTGCAGCGCTGCTCGACAAGTCCGCGACCGACCTCGCCCGCGCGAGCGCGCAGGTTACCTCGCTCAGCGCCTCGATGATGCAACTGAGCGAGAGCTACGATCGTCAGTCGCGCGATCTGGTCACGCTGGAACAGCTGGAGCGCGAAGCCCAGGCCACGCGCACGATCTACGAGTATTTCCTGACCCGGCTCAAGGAAACCTCGGTGCAGGAAGGCATCCAGCAACCCGACAGCCGCGTCTTGTCCTATGCCGCCTTGCCGACAATCCCCTCCGAGCCACGCAAGCGCATGGTGCTCGCCCTGTCGCTTCTCGCCGGGCTCGTCGTTGGCGCCGCTGCTCTGCTTCTGCGCGAGATGCAGCACAGCGGGTTCAGAACCGCCGAACAGCTCGAACAGGCAACCGGCATCACCGTCATGGGCCAGCTCCCGCGTATCCCGGCCCGAACCCGCAAATCCGTCATCGAGTATCTGATCGACAAGCCCACCTCCGCCGCCGCCGAAGCCGTGCGCAACCTGCGAACCTCGGTCGTGCTGTCCAACATCGACCGGCCGCCGCAGGTGATCCTGTGCAGCTCAAGCCTTTCTGGCGAGGGCAAGACCACCACCGCCATCGCGCTTGCGCAGAATTTCGCGGGGCTGGGAAAATCGGTGCTGTTGATCGAGGGCGACATCCGCCGCCCGGTCTTCTCGGAATATTTCAACTTGGCCGACCCACGCGGACTACTGGCCGCTTTGGCCGGTGACGCCCGGTTTGAAGAGGTTGTCCAGCCGCTGGAGACGATCGGGGCCGACATCCTGCCCGGCGGGAATAGCCACATCAACGCCGCCGACATCTATTCATCCGACCAGTTCGCCGTCTTCATGCGGGATATGCGGAGCCGCTACGATATCGTCATCATCGACACGCCTCCGGTTCTGCTCGTGCCCGACGCCCGCATCATCGCCCAGATCGCCGATGCCATTCTGTTCACCGTTCGCTGGGACAAGACCTCACGCGCGCAGGTTCGCGAGGCGGTGCGCCAGTTCGAGATTGCGGGGCATTCGATTTCCGGGCTGGTCTTGGGCCAGATCGACCCCAAGGGCATGAAGCGTTACGGCTATGGCGGCCGCTACGGCGCCTATGCGACGGGCACCAACGCCTATTACAACACCTGATTGGCGGCGCTGGGCCGCGTCTGGTCAACCCGGCGCGCGCGCCACGCCCGGTGCGGCCCGCCGTGCGATCTTGCGCGGCAGCACGGGAAGGGCCGGCGCCACCATCACGTCAGCCTGCTGCGGCTCTGGCGCGTGATGCGGCCCTCGGAGAGCGCCGATCCTGGTCTCGATCAGCCGCCGCAGCCGCGCCGGGGAGCGCCCGGCAATGGCCCCTTCGATCTCGTATAGCGCCACCTTCATTTCAAGCTCGCTCAACCTGGTCTCCTCGGCGCGCAGGATCCGGGGATGCGGCGTGTCGCGCAGGCTGTCATTGGCGATGAGCAGCTCTTCATAAAGCTTCTCGCCCGGTCTCAGGCCAGTGAACTCGATCCGGATGTCGCCTAGCCCTGTCTTGGGGTCATACACTTCGCGCCCCGACAATCCGATCATGTTGCGCGCAAGATCGACGATCTTCACCGGCGCGCCCATATCCAGCACAAACACGTCCCCTCCCACCGAGTAGGATCCGGCGAGCAGCACCAGCCCCGCCGCCTCGGGAATGGTCATGAAATAGCGCGTCACCTCCGGGTCGGTCACCGTGACCGGCCCGCCTTCGGCGATCTGCCGTTGAAACAGCGGGATCACCGAACCCGAGGAGCCAAGGACATTGCCGAAGCGCACCATGGAAAACCGCGTTTTCGGCCTGCGCGCGGCAATGTCCTGAATCGTCAGTTCGGCAAGCCGCTTGGTCGCGCCCATCACGTTGCTCGGCCTGACGGCCTTGTCGGTCGAGATCAGCACGAAGCGGTCGACACCGGCATCGAGCGCGGCCAGCGCCATCGTTCTCGTGCCGAGCACGTTGGTTCGGGCGCCTTCAAGCTCGTTTTCCTCGACCATCGGCACATGCTTGTAGGCCGCTGCGTGCAGGATCGTGTCAACCTTCTGCTCGGCCAAGACCTGATCCACCCGCCCTCTGTCGGTCACCGAGCCGAGCCGGGCCACAATCTGCACGCCGATCTGTGCGGCGCGCGGGCGCAGCTCCTCGCTGATCGTGTAGAGCGCAAATTCGCTCTGCTCCAGAAGAACCATCTTCGCCACGCGGCACTCGAGAAGCTGGCGGCACAGCTCCGACCCGATCGAACCGCCCGCTCCGGTGACCATGACCACCCGCCCGGCATAGGCGCGGGTGATATCGGTCACATCAAGATCAACCTCGGTCCGCCCGAGCAACTCATCGGGCGAAACCGTGCGCAGGTTTGCCCCGCCGCGGCGCGAGATCAGCTCGACATATGACGGCAGAATCTGCACCTCGACCTGCTCTGCGCCCAGCCGGTCAGCGATCTGCCTGAGCCGCCGTGGCTCGACCGACGGCATCGCCAGCAACACGCGGACGAGGCCGAACCGGTCTGCGAGCCGCGCCAGACGCTGCGGCGCAAAAACCGGCATCCCGGCCACCATCAGCCCGTGCAGGTTTGGATTGTCGTCCAGAAACAGCACCGGCCGCATTTCCGAAGACTGCCGGAGCGCCGATGCAAGCTGGATCCCGGCGGACCCGGCGCCATAGATCGCCACCGGATCGGCCGCGGCAAACCGCTTCTGCTCCCGCGCGACAAGCTGAAGAACGGCAACCCGCGTCAGCACCGCGAAAGCAAAGAACAAGACCGTGAAGATCAACGGCACCGAGCGGGGTATGGCGAAGCGAAACAGGAAGCCCATGACCATGACCGACACGCCCAGCACGACGGCGGCAAACGCAATACGCAGCAAGGCCCGGCCTTCCAGCGCGCCGATCTTGATCCACGGAATACGCAAGATCACGAGAACAACCACAGCCGCGAGCGCGACCAGAGGAAACAGCAGCGGATCCTGCCCCAGCCGCTCGACCGGAGAAAACCGGTCAAGCCGCAATCCGAAGGCGAGGTAGAGGCCGATCAGCACCAGCGAGAGATCGACAGCAAGAATGACAGCGCGCTTGGCCCGGTGCGGCACCTTCGACAAGCTCAGGAGAAACCTCTGTGGACGCAACATCTTCTTCCAGCTTCTCACCTGCACCCGAGGGGGATGGACCAATTCCCTGTATACAACTTTAACGATAGTTTTGAATCCATATCAATCGCTAAAGTGGTTAATGTTCCCATCTCCGGGCCGCCGCGCCGAAGCATCACGCGAACGGCACCGCGATTTCAGTCAAGGTGCTTAACCGGGCTGCCTGCCAACCTCTGCGATCACCACAGCGCGCCTTTGCGCGCGGGGCGCACGCCTGATCTCCCGTCGTGCTGTTCGCTGCGAGAAATACCGCGCGCTCACCAGGAACGCGATGAACAGCTTGGCGTAGCGGAGCAGCCCGCCGTTCACATCGGTAACCAGTGCCACCAGCAGGAACGACACGGCAAAAATACCGTAGAGAACCCGCTCATCTGGCTGAGAACCCCGATACCGTTGGAACCGGTTGAACGCCAGCCGCGCGACGACGCCGAAGGCGAACATGCCGCCGACGATGCCGATCCAGCCAAAGTTGAGAAAGAACTCCCCGATCAGGCCCGGCGGTATCCCCGATCGGCTATCGGACCCGAAGATCACATCGGCCACATGCGGCCCCACCCGCAGGTCGGGCTTGTCGGGCCACAGTTCGCGCGGGATCGGCGCGAACAGGATCGAGCTGATGCTTTCGCCGAACATGTAGAGGCCGCCCTCCGTCACCCGCTCGACGATCAGCCCGGTCTTGTCGATGGTCAGGAAGTATGGACGCGCGAACACGTTATCGAGCAGAGCCATCGCGGCATCGCGAAACGACATGCCTTCACCGATCTGGCCAATCCGCCTGACGATCGTCGCCCCCAGGAGCAACAGCACCGACCCGGCGACGACCGATATTCGCGCAAGCCCTCCGAACCGCCCCGCGCGCATTGAAAGAAGTATGAAAACAACGGCATACCCTATGGAAAGCCGCTGGCTGGAAAAGAAAAACACGGCAACGGCGCCGATGAGAAGTGCCCCGAAAAACGCTTTCTCCGCCCAGCGGTTGCCACCATGGGCAAGCGCCATCACGAAGATGACCAGCCCGAATTCGGCACCGACCGACAGATAGCCAAGGCCGGCCTGAACGCCGCTCTCGGTGATGAACACCTTGGCCCCGGACAACTGCCCGCGCGCCATGTTCTCGAGGATGCCCATCCGCGACAGGTATGAAAGCTCCAGCACCAGCGCCGTGGCTGCGAATGCCCAGAACACGATGGCGCTCAGCCAGAACGGCGCCTTGATCCTGCGCAGCATCGCCTGTCGGCGCAGCATCTTGCCCGAAACGGCGAAATACCCCAACACGAACGCGGTGTTGCCGACCAGCATTGCCAAGGCGCCGGGCACGAGGGCGCGCATCGTGCCGTAATCCACCCGGCCCTCGGCATAGCTCAGCGCAAGGTAGCTCCCCTTCAGCACCGTCCCGAAAATCATCACCGCCAGCACCAGAACCAGCGGCGAAAACGCGCTCTTCACCCGCGCCGTCAACAGTGCGAGCACCAGCGGCAGCAGCGGGACCGCACTCAGAGCTATGTGGCTCACGGCGCCATGGCCTGCATCGCTGGTCGCAATGCCCTCATGACACCCGCCGGAACATCGCGGCAATGCTGGTGTCGATACCGAGCCTGCGTCGGATCTGGGCCCAGATCACCGCGTTCATTATAAGCATGGCCAGCATCTGCGAGAGGGCCAGTTGCCATGCGGTTGCAGCCGGGCGCAGCAGAACGATCATGGCAACCAGCAGGCCAAACAGAGCCAGCCCGAGCGCGCGCGCCCGCAGCGCCCGCAGCTCCAGCCCGCATTGCGCGGCGACCATGAAGTTGATCCCGAAATACACGCTGAGCAGGTTCGCCGTGGTCAGGAAAGCAAGGGTCGTCGTCGCCGCCCCGGAGGGTCCAAACCCAAACAGCGGCAACCAGACCCCATCGAGCGCCACCACCGCAATGGCAAGAACCGTCGACACGCCAGCGGTGATCGACAGCGCGTCACGGCTGGCGCGCTGGACGGCGGCAGTATCGCCCTCGGCATGGGCCGCCGCGATCGGCACCGCGTAGCGATCATTGGCAATCGTCTGCGGCAGCGACACGGCATTGGCGACCCGCCGCAGCACCACGTAGAGCCCCACATGTTCGGGCTGGAGCAACGCTGACGCCGCCAGCACATCGACATTCGACATCAGCGCCCCTGTGAGCCCGTTGAGCCAATAGCTGGACCGAAACAGCCGCATCCCCGGCGCGCTGTGCCGGAACCGGAACGGCCCGGCGCGCGCGATCACCATCCCCAGCCCGATATTTGCCGCCAGCAGGAGCGCGATGAACACCCCGAAAACCGTCTCGGCATCGCCGAGCGCAAAGCCGCCAAGCGCGACCACCGTGAGGATCGCCACGAGGTGCTGAACCCCGTCGCGCAGCAGCATCAGCGCAAAGGTGCCAAGCGCCACCCGCGCAAACACCGCCAGCACGTTCAGAACGCTCACCAGCAGGCTGGCGACGGCAAGGATGGGCACGAGGTGGTTGATCTCTGCCAGAGCCGGGAACATACCGATCCGGGTCACCAGAACCTGCACCATCCCCGCATAGAGCAGCGCCACCGCCGCCGGTGCTGCAAGAACATGGAAGACCAGCGCGCCAGGGTCGATATCCAGATCGCCCTGGGCACGCATGGCGGGCAGCAGGCGCAAGAGCAGCTTCGCCACCCCAAGCGACGAGACCGCCGCGCCAAAGACCATCAAGGCCCAGAGCGCGGAAAAGCGGCCGAACTCGTAGGCCCCCAAACGCGCCGAGATGAAGAAGGCGGCCACAACGGCAGCGAACAGGACCAGCCCGCGCCCGGCAAACAGCAAAACAGTTGCGCGCATCACGCGGATTCCGGCAGGCCGGCCTGCCAATCCGACACGTCGAATCCCGTTGCTTCGGCCAGCGCCGCGTTTTCGGCCGCGTAGCGCGCGGCAAGGGCACGCCGGGTGGCCTCTGACAGCAAGGCCCCATCAAGCCTGTTCTGGCCCGACACCAGCCGGAACACGCCGCGCCGCAGCCGCGCGGGCAGATACGGACGCAACAGGCGCCGATAAGCGCCTTCGCGCACAAACCGCGCCAGCGCCCGCGACCGGATCCGGCGCAATCCCTGCGAGCGGTTCGAATGCACCCGGCCCATGTCCTGCGCCGGAGGGCGGGCATCGAGAAACGTACAAACCTGCCGCAATGTCTCGTCCGGCGCCGCAACCAGATCCGAAAACCGCACGAGGAGCAGGTTGTCGCGGCCAAAGGCGGCAATCCACGGCGCCAACCGGGCGTGGTATCGGCCGGTCTCGAAATAGCGCGGATCGTCCGCGAGCGCCCTTGCCGCATCCTCGGCAGCAATCCGGCCAACCTGCACGTCATGGCGCAGATGGCTTTCGAGCCGCTCCACCGGATCACGCAGAATGGCAATCAGCCTGAGCTCCGGCCCACAGACCTCGCGCGCCCGCGCCGAGACATCGCCAAACATCGTCTGCATGGTGTAATGCGTCGTCGCCTCGCCCACGATCGTGCCCGGCGCACAGCCGGAAAAATGCCGCGCATAGGCCCGTCGACAGGCCTCGGCGCTCGCCCCCCCGGTCAGGATGCCGGGTTCTTTCGTGGCCGGCAGGTCAATATCCGGCGAGGCCTTGAGCATGTCGTAGAGCGTGGTGGTGCCCGACTTCATCGCACCGATGATGATGAAATCGGGACGCCGCGTGGGGAGGCCTGTCATGCCCGCCTCACCCTGTAACCCGCCGATACAGCGCGGCAAAGGCATCCGCCCGCGCGGCCCATGAAAACTCTGCCCGCATCCAGTCGCGCCCCGCCGCTCCCATCGCCGCCAGATCCTGCCCGCAAAGCTCGTCGATGGCCGCCACGATCAGCTCTGGCGCGCGGCCGATGCAGCGCCCGCAGCCGCGCGCCGCCAGCTCGTGCCAGGGCGTGTTCGTCGTGGTGACAACGGGGAGGCCCCGCACCAGTGCCTCGGCGATCACGTTGCCAAAGTTTTCCGAGTGGCTGGGCAGAACGAACAGATCGGCCGCCGCGAAGGCCGCCTCGCGCGCGGCGCCGTCGACATGGCCGCGAAACTGCACGACCTCATCGAGCCCGCTATCGCGCACGATTGCGCGCAACCGGCGTTCATACTCCGGCGCGCCTGCGCCGCAAACATCGAGGGTGACCTTCCGTTGCACCAGCGGCAGCGCCTCGAGCAAGGCTTCAATTCCCTTCTTCGGGTCGAGGCGGCTCAGAAACAGCAGCCTGAACGGCTCTCGTGGCGCGCGCCGCCTTGGCATCGGCGGATCGGGCGGGGCGACGCCGTTGGCGATCACCTGTGTGCGAAACCTGGGAAAATGCCGCGCCATCGTTTCCTGCTCCGCCATCGACGTGCAATGCAAGACGCAACGCGCGGGGTCGAGCATCGCCCGCACCAGCGCGAGATAGACCCGCTTTGCCACCGGCTTCGATGCCGCCGGGAAAGTATCCAGCGCCAGCACCGCGCCGCGCGGCGACCAGACCATAGACTTTCCCGCGCCGCGGGCCACCGCCATGGTCCACAGCAGGTTCAGCGTGAACGCCCCGGTGATATGAACCAGGTCGGCCCGGCGCACCTGCCCGACCGCGCGCCGGATCAGTTCCAGCGAAAAGAACCGCCGCAGCGTGACCCGGCTGAAAGTCACGTCATAGCCCGCCTCGAACCGCCATGGATTTGCCTTGGGCTGCACCCGGTCGCGCCGGTGCGGCCCGAGGGCGTCGGTGGTCAGAACGCTCAGCGTCAGCCCCTTGTGCCCGGCGAGTTCATCGCAAAGCGCGTGCAACGCCACCACCGGCCCGCCCCAGGCCGTCGCCGGGTAGAAATAATTGCTGACATGGTGGATATGCACAGGCTGTCGGCTACGGCGGCGAAGTGCCGTCCTCCAGCGTCGAAAACAGTCGCGACCATGCGCCAAACGCCGCCGCGAACGAGGCCCGTTCCGCATGGGTCAGCGCCGCAGCCTTATGCACCGGAAGATCGGCCAGCATCTTAGCCAAGGCCGCCGCGATTGCCTCGGGCGATGCGCTCTCAGGAACGGCGCCGATCCGGGTTCGCACGATCTCGTCGGCCATGGCACTGTGCGGCTCGACCAGCGCAAAGACCGGCAGGCCGAGGCCGAGATAGGTCAGCAGCTTGGAGGGATAGGACACCCGGTAGATGTCCGGTGCCAGCGATACGAGGCCGATATCGGCCGTTTCCATCACCGGCTGCGCTTCGGCGAAGGGCAGGAACGGGCTGAACCGGATCTGCGGATGATTTCCCCACCGCGCTTTCAGCGCCGCGAGCGCCACACCGTCGCCGAGCAGAAGCAACTCAAGATCGGGCGCCGCATCGAGGCACCGGGCCACGCCTTCGCCCAGGGCATCGAGGTTCTGAAACCGCCCGAGATTGCCCGCGAAGATGATCCGCCGCCGCCCCTCGGCCTTGCGAAGCCGGTCAGGGGCCTGGCGGGCGGGTGCGGCGCTGTCCAGCGCAAAGTTGTTGATGATCTCGACAGGCAGGGCGCCAAGCCCGCGCGCGGTCAGCGTGTCGGCCATATCCTGCGACAAGACCACGATTTTCGACGCGCGCCGCAATGTCTGGTTATCAAGCGCCCGCATCGCCCGAAAGGCCAGACCAGACCCAAGCCACCCGCCGCTGTATTTCGACACGTCCGGGTGAATGTCGAACAGGTGATAGACGAACCGCGCGCCCACCTGCCGGGCCGCAAGGCTGGCGGCCCAACCGGCCACGACGGGCGGAAAGCTGGCCGCCAGAACCACATCCGGGCGCGAATGCCGGACATGGCGATAGAGCCCCGCGCTGTAGAGGAGCGCGTTCGCCAGCCGCAGGGCGAAATGCCGCTTTTCATCGCGCAGCACCCGGCATCTGCGAATGGCTATACCATCCATCACCTCGTCACCCGGCGCCTGCTGGTCCGCGCGCGCGCGGTAGGAGGGCCTAGCGGCAAAGACCGACACCTCATGCCCGAGCCCCGCCACGCCGCGCGCAAGCCGGTGCAGCATCGTCGCGGCAGGCGGGCTGTCGGGCAGGAAGTAGCGATGGCTGAAAAGGATCTTCACGCCAACCCGTCGAAGGCCGCGAGCGGCACCCAGCGCGTCGCCGCACCGATATCGCGGGCGCTCAACCGAACCGGGTAGCCAAAGATCGCCAGCGCCGTCTGCCCGATCACGCCCAGATCGCTCAACACCGTCGCGCGGTCCTGATAGGCGCGCTCGACCGCGAGCTTGGGCGGCAACAGGCGCGTTGCATAGGAGCCTTCCGGGTCGGAGGCCTCAATCAGCCCTTCGCCCCGCGCATAGTAGAACAGCGCGCCGGGACTGGTGATGCCCGGGCGAGCACCAAGCGTGTCCAGCATCCAGTCGGTGTAATGGTCGCGCACGATTGCCGGGTCTTCCGGGCGCGGGCCGACCACCGACATATCGCCGCGCAGGACGTTGATGAATTGCGGCAACTCGTCGAGCTTGGTGCGGCGCAGGAACCTGCCAAACCCGAACACCCGCGAGTCGGTCTGCGCGGTGATGACCGGGCCACCGTCACCCCGGTGCATGGTGCGAAACTTCAGCATGATGAAGGCGGTTTGCCCCCGGCCCACCCGGCGGGCGCGATACAGGACCGGGCCGGGCGACGACAGCGCGACGCCGAGCGCGGCGATCAGCATCAACGGCGCGGCGAGGACGAGGATGACGAGTGAAAACCCGATATCGAAGAGCCGCTTCATCCGCCGAGAAGCCTCGTCACCACGTCAATCACATGCGCCTGTTCGTCCTCGCGCATATCCATGAACAGCGGCAAGGACAGGCAGCGGTTGAAATACCGGTCGGCGGCGGGAAAGGCGCGGCTGCCGGCATACGCGCTCCA
>SWCA01002097.1_pt1 | contig 72610 bp, 72 predicted proteins | sample 4692961 | NCBI WGS metagenome assembly SWCA01 (sample SAMN10267275, study PRJNA491770) | bioreactor metagenome | isolation source: DHS bioreactor inoculated with | place: Japan: off Shimokita Peninsula | reverse complement strand
GGGGGGCCGGGCGAGGGGATCGCCGCCGGGATCGGGATGGTGCACCAGCATTTCATGCTCGTGCCGGTCTTCACAGTAGCCGAAAACGTGGTGCTGGGCGTCGAACCCACCGGCAGGCTGGGCTATCTCGACCTGAAGAAAGCCCGCGCGCAAGTTGACGAGATCAACAAGCAATACGGCCTTCGCGTGCCAGCGGATGCGCTGATCGAGCATCTCCCCGTCGGCATCCAGCAGCGTGTCGAGATCCTCAAGGTGCTGTTTCGCGAGGCCGATGTGCTGATCCTTGACGAACCCACCGCGGTGCTCACGCCGCAGGAGGTGGAGGAGTTTTTCGGAATCGTCCGCTCGCTCAAGGAGGCGGGCAAGGCGATCGTCTTCATCACGCACAAACTACACGAGATCCTTGAGGTCTCGGACCGGATCAGCGTTATGCGTCAGGGCCGGATCACCGGCGAGGGCGACCCCAAAACGCTGACCGAACAGAAGCTTGCTGAAATGATGGTGGGCCGCCCGGTGAGCTTTACCGTTGACAAGACCCCGGCACAGCCCGGAAAGCCCATGCTCGAGCTGTCGAATGTGACGATGCTCGACGCGAATGACGATATGGTGCTCGATCACGTGTCGCTCAACGTGCGGTCGGGTGAGGTGGTCGGCATCGCCGGGGTGCAGGGCAACGGCCAGACCGAGCTGGTAGAGGTCATCACCGGGCTGGAACGTGTTGCCTCCGGCACAATCGTGTTCGACGGCACCGACATCACCCATGCCAGCGTGCGCGAACGCCACCGTCAGGGCATGGCGCATGTGCCTGAAGACCGGCACAAGATGGGCATGATCGACAAGTTCACCATCGCTGAAAACATGGTGCTCAACTCTTATTACGATGAGGAATATGCCCGCGGCCTGTCGATCGACTGGGCCCATGTTCAGGAAACGGCGGCGGCCTTCTGCATAGATTTCGACGTGCGCACGCCATCGGTGTTCTTGCCAGCGGGCAACCTTTCGGGCGGCAACCAGCAGAAAATGGTGGTGGCGCGCGAGCTTGAGCGCGAAACCAAGCTGGTGATCGCCTCGCAGCCGACGCGCGGCCTCGACGTGGGCTCGATCGAGTATATCCACGGGCGCCTGATCGAAGCGCGCGACGAGGGCGACGGGGTTATGATCGTCTCGTCGGAGCTGGACGAGATCATGGGGCTGTCGGATCGCATCCTGGTGATGTTCGAGGGGCAGATCGTGGCCGAGTTTGACAATACCGGCGGCAAGGCCGACCGCAACGCCGTGGGTCTTGCCATGGCCGGCGCAGACAAAGGGGCAGCGGCATGACCACATCCATCGGCAAACGCGAGCTCGACGAAGCCGGCCGGGCGCTGCTCAAACGCGCGGCGCGCGGACGCTCGGAGTTTGAAGACCTCGTGATCGTCCCGATCTTCGCCGTGGTCGTGGCGCTCATTCTCGGCGCGCTGATCATGCTGGCGACGGGGGTGGACCTGCCGACCATCGGCCGGAGCTTCGTGGCGCTGGCGGTCGGCTCCGTCGGCTCGCTCAACGCGATCTCCGAAACGCTGACCGCGGCGATTCCGCTGGTGCTCGCCGGCCTCGGCCTCGGCCTTGGCTTCCGCGCCGGGCTGTTCAATATCGGGGCGGAGGGCCAGCTTCTGCTCGGCGGCATGGCGGCGGTGGTGTTTTCATTCACCTTTCCCGGCCTGCCGTTTCCGGTGCTGATGATCCTGTCGCTGATCGCCGGGGCGACGATGGGCGCGCTCTATGCGTCGATTGCCGGTGTCCTCAGGGCCACCACCGGCGCGCATGAGGTGATCTCGACGATCATGCTGAACCTGATCAGCATCCGTCTGCTCGAATACCTGTTGCGCCAACCCTACATCCAGAAAGAGGGCCGGGCTGACCCGATCTCGAAATCGGTGCCCGACGCGGGGCAATTGCCGCGTCTGCTCGACTGGATCGACCCCAACCTGCGGCTGCATGCCGGCCTGTTCGTGATGCTGCTTGCCGTTGCGGTGGTCTGGTGGCTGCTGTTTCGCTCCAAGATCGGGTTCGCGTTCCGGGCCTCCGGCGCCAATCCGGGTGCCGCGCGCTATGCCGGGATGAAATCGGGCCTCGTGATCGTGGCGGCGATGGCCACGGCGGGGGCGCTTGCCGGTCTTGCCGGGGCGGCACAGGTGCAGGGCGTTCTGGGGCGCGCCAGCCCCGGCTTTTCGGCCGGGATCGGCTTTGACGCGATTGCGCTGGCGCTGCTCGGCCGGTCGCACCCGGTGGGCATCCTGTTTGCGGGCATCCTGTTTGGCGGGCTCGAGGCGGGCGGCCGACAGATGCAGGTGGATGCGGGTGTGTCGATTGACCTGATCGGCATCATCCAGGCGCTGATCATCGTGTTCATCGCCGCGCCGCTGCTGGTGCGGGCTATCTTCCCATGGGGCTTCTCCAAGGACGACAAAGGGGGCAAGGCATGAGCGCTGTGACCACCAACACCGCGAGCGGTGAAAAGATCGACAGCAGCAGGACCCGTCAGGCCCGGATTACCGGCGGCATCCTGATCGCGCTGGCGTTGCTCGTGCTCTTCGTGCTCGACGTGGCCGCGGGCGACGTGGCCACCTTCAAGCTGTCGCGTCCGCGCGACGCCGTGGTGCTGCCCGACCTGGTGGTGCCGGGCAATTTCAACCTGCTCGTTGCCGCGCTGCTCGCCTTTCTCGGCGTGCGCCAGTTCCTGCGCGGCGGGGTGCGCTGGACCTACCTGTCAATCGGGATCGGCCTTGCGGTGCTGATCATGGCCTTCCTCGTCTGGGCGACGGCTGGCAAGAGCTTCTCGCTTACCGGCATGTTGCAGGCCACCATGGTGCGCGCGGTGCCGATCGCGCTTGGCGGGCTTGCCGGGGTGCTCTCGGAGCGCGTCGCCGTGGTCAACATCGCCATCGAGGGGATGCTGCTTGTCGGCGCCTTCAGCGGCGCGCTGGTCGGCTCGCTGCTGGGCAGCTGGATCGGCCTTGTCGCGGCGGTGCTCGTCGGCGGCATGTTCGGGATGATGCTGGCGGCCCTCGTGGTGACCTTCCGAATGGACCAGATCATCGCCGGGGTGGTGATCAACCTGTTCGTGCTCGGTTTTACCAGTTACGTGACATCGCAGGTCTATGCCGAACACCGCTGGCTCAACAACGCCGAGGTGTTCCGGGCGTGGAAGATCCCGTTGCTGGGCGATATTCCGGTGCTCGGACCGATGCTGTTCAACCAGAACCTGTTCGTCTACGGCGCGCTGATCATGGTCGGGGTAGCGACCTATTATCTGTTCCACACCAAGGGCGGATTGCGCGCCCGCGCCGTCGGTGAGCACCCGCGCGCCGCCGATACGCTGGGGATCGACGTGTATTGGACACGCTATTTCCATGTCACGCTGGCGGGGATGGTCGCGGGCTTCGGCGGGGCATGGTTCACGCTTGGCTCGGTTGGCCGGTTTGATGAAAACATGACCGGCGGGCGCGGCTATATCGGGCTTGCCGCGATGATCTTTGGCCGTTGGCACCCGGTCGGGGCGCTGTCGGCGGCGCTGATCTTCGGCTTTGCCGATTCGTTGCAGCAGAAGCTGGCGCTGCTCAACACGCCGATCCCGTCGGAATTTCTCGCCATGGCACCCTATATCGCCACCATTATCGTGGTTGCCGGTTTTGTCGGCAGGTCGCGGCCCCCGGCGGCGGACGGTCAGCCTTACGTGAAAGAATGAGCCACGGGCCGGGGTGCGGGATTGCGCCCCGGCCCCGCTCGGCTAGGCTTGGCCCATGACCGAGACCGACCGCGCCTTCCTCACCCGGCTGTTTGAGGCCGCCATCGCCGCCGCTGACCCGGCCATGGCGCTGCGCGGCAACCTGCCCGAAAAACCCAAGGGCCGCACCGTGGTGATCGGCGCAGGCAAGGGTGCAGCGCAGCTCGCTGCCGCGTTCGAGGTGGCCTGGGATGCGCCGGTGGAGGGCGTGGTGGTCACCCGCTACGGCTATGGCTGCAAGACCCGGCATGTTCAGGTGATCGAGGCCGCCCATCCGGTGCCGGATGCTGCGGGCATCGCCGCGACGCGGGCGTTGTTTGCGGCGCTGTCGGGCCTCAGCGCCGACGATCTGGTGGTGGCGCTGATCACCGGCGGCGGCTCGGCGCTGTTGCCCAGCCCGCCCGAGGGCTTCTCCCTGGTCGATGAGCAGGCGCTCAACGAAGCGCTGCTCGCCTCCGGCGCACCGATTTCGGCGATGAACGCAATCCGCAAGCACTTTTCGGGTGCGAAGGGCGGACGCCTGGCGGCAGCCGCGTATCCGGCGCGGGTGGCCACGCTGATCGTGTCGGACGTGCCGGGCGACGACCCGGCGCAGGTGGCCTCTGGCCCGACGATCCCCGATGCGACCGGGCCCGACGCGGCGCTGGCGGCGATCGAAGCCTACGGGATCACCCTGCCGCAGCGGATCGTTGATCATATCGGCGGCACTCCGGCGCCAGGGCCCGACGATCCGGTCTTCGCGCACAACACGGTTGCCGTGATTGCCTCCGCCGCGCGGTCGCTCGAAGCCGCGGCCCGGCTGGCAGAGGCCGAGGGCGTGCCAGCGGCGATCCTGTCGGATGCGATCGAGGGCGAGGCGCGCGAGGTGGCCAAGATGCACGCCGCCCTTGCCCGCGAGGTGGCGCTCAAAAACCGGCCCTTCGCCAAGCCGGTGCTGCTGCTGTCGGGGGGTGAAACCACCGTCACCCTGCGCGGACAGGGAAGGGGGGGGCGCAACAGCGAGTTTCTGCTGTCGCTGGCGCTGGGGATCGAGGACCACGCGGTCGCCGCGCTCGCCGCCGATACCGACGGGATAGACGGCAGCGAGGACAATGCAGGCGCCTTTGCCGATGGCGGAACCGCCACCCGGCTGCGCGCGGCGGGCCATGATCCGGCGGCGCTGCTTGCTGATAACGACGCCTACAGCGCGTTCGAGGCGTTGGGCGATCTGTTCAGCCCCGGCCCGACCGGCACCAACGTGAACGACTTTCGCGCCATCCTGATCCGCTGAGGGCGGCGCCTGGATTCGGGAAAAAGCTCTGTGCGTGGCATGAAAGGGGCCGCGCCTGAGCGCGGCCCCGAGCGTTGCGACAGTCCGGGCGATGTCAGCTCTGGAAGCCGCGTTCGATCCGGTCGAGGGTTTCCATCGCGGGCAGCACCTGCGCCACCGAGCCGTTGGGCTCGCGGCCCTCGCGGATCGCGGCGACAAATTCGCGGTCGATGAGTTCGATCCCGTTGTTGCTGACCGCGACATCCGACAGGTCGATCTGGTTTTCGTTGCCGTCAAACAGGTCGTCATAGCGGGCGATATAGGTGCCGTTGTCGCAGATATAGCGAAAGAACGTGCCGAGCGGGCCGTCGTTGTTGAATGACAGGCTGAGGGTGCAGATCGCGCCCGAAGGCACCTTCATCCCGATCGACATGTCCATCGCGATGCCGAGGTCGGGGTGATGCGGGCCCTGCAACCCGTAGGCCTCGCTCACCGTTTCGCCGGTCTGATACTGAAACAGGTCGACGGTGTGGCAGGCGTGGTGCCAAAGCAGATGGTCGGTCCAGGTCCGCGGCTCGCCCTTGGCGTTGGTGTTGGTGCGGCGGAAGAAATAGGTTTGCACATCCATCTGCTGGACCTTCAGTTCGCCGGCGGCGATCTTGTTCTGGATCCACTGATGCGAGGGGTTGAAGCGGCGCACTTGCCCCGCCATCGCCACCAGCCCGGTTTCCTTCTGCTTTTCGACCACGCGGATCGAATCCTCGAGGCTGTCGGCCATCGGGATCTCGACCAGCACGTGCTTGCCGGCCTCCATGCAGGCCACGGCCTGATCGGCGTGCATCTGGGTGGGCGTCGACAGGATCACCGCGTCGACATCATCGCGGGCGAGGCACTCATCCAGCGTCGTGCCGGCGTGGCCAATACCGCGCTCGGCGGCCAGCGCCTCGATCTTGTCTTTCGTCGGGCCCATCACCGAGGTCACTTCGACCCCGTCGATCCTGGCGAGCGCGTCGAGATGTTTCAGGCCGAAGGCGCCATAGGCACCGGCTACACAGATACGCATGAAATCCTCCTTGGGCGGGTTCAATGGGCAAGTTTCAAGAGTGGTTTTCCAGAATGAGATGGCCGACGGCGGTGTTCGACGCGGGCACGTGGTAATGACGGTGCACCTCGGTCACTTTCTCATCCAGCGCGCCGCGCATCACCAGCCACATCACCATCTCGATCCCTTCGGAGCCGGTCTCGCGCAGAAATTCGAGATGGCTGATGGTGCGGGCTTCGTCGGGGGCATTCACCAGCTTGTCCATGAAGGCCTGATCCCATTCGGCATTGATCAGCCCGGCACGTTCGGCCTGCAACTGGTGGCTCATGCCGCCGGTGCCGTAGATGTGGACGTTGAGGTCTTCGGGATAGCTGTCGATGGCGCGGCGGATCGCGCGGCCGAGATTGTAGCAGCGGTTTGCCGTCGGTGCGGGGTATTGCACCACGTTGACCGCCAGCGGCACCACCAGCGTGCCCCAGTCGTCCTCTGGCTTGCGGTCTCCGAACATCACCGAGAGCGGCACGGTCAGGCCGTGATCCACTTCCATCTCGTTCATGATGGTCAGGTCGAACTCGTCGAGAATGACCGACTGCGCGATATGGCTGGCGAGCTTCTGGTGACCCTTGACCACCGGCACCGGGCGCGGCCCCCAGCCCTCGTCGGCGGGCGTGTATTCGGCGGCGCAACCGAGCGCGAAGGTCGGGATCACACTGGCGTCAAACGCGGTGCAATGATCGTTATAGACAAGAAAAACAACGTCAGGCTTGTTTTCCTCATTCCATTTGCGTGAAAACTGAAAGCCGTCGAAAACCGGCTTCCAATAGGGTTGATCGGTGATGCCGGTGTCCATCGCCACGCCGATGGCGGGCACATGGCTACATGCAATGCCTGCTGTAATCCGCGCCATTACTTTTTCTCCCATTCGGATTTGGACCGGTTGCCCTCGATCGTGCGCCCGCCCTTCACCATCATCGCGCGGTAGTCGTCGCGGCTCATATGGCTCATCTCGGCGGCCAGGTCCTGAAAGGCGATGCCATCGAAGGCGGCGAGCTTCGAGGTGTAGTAGATGTTGCCGCCAAGCTCGAGCAGGCGGTTCCAGTCGCGGTCGCGCACGGCCTGTTTCTGGTCTTCGGTCATGGCGAACTTCGCCATATGCGCCTCGGGGTCGTCGCGCATCGCCCGGCGGTTCGCTTCGAGCCGGAGCGAGATGCAGAACTGGTTCAGCCAGTAGCCTTCGCGGGACCGGTCAGCGTCAAAGACGAACGTTCCGGGAATGTCGTCATAGGCCTTTTCCGTCATGGTGCCCTCCTGTTCGCTACCTTTGTGTCAGATAGGGAGGCCGGCGCGGGATGTGAAATCGAAAGCCGTGGATTGGTATTCGATCTTGCTATACCCGTGCTCCGGTTCCGGCCGCGGCGCTGCGCAGGAGCGCGAGAAAGCGCGCTTGTGTCGGGGTTGGCATCCAGCCCGTCCGCATGGTCAGCCCGATCGGGCGGGTCGAGCCGGGCAGGGGGATGTCGAGCGGCACCATGAGCCCCTGCTCGATCTCGACGGCGGCCTGACGCGGCGACAGAATGGTCAGGTATGGCCCGCGCGCCAGCATCCCGCGGACCAGAACCATCGACGAGGTGACGATGCGCACCGGCGTGCTGGCCATCTCGCCAATCCCCAGGGTGCGAAACAGGTAGGCCCCGGCCGGGGTTTGTTTCGGCGGCGCGATCCACGGAAACGCGAGCAGGTCGTCGAGCGTCAGCCCGGCGCGGCCCAGCAGCGGGTGGCCCGGCCCGGCCATGACCGCCAGCGTATCCTCGAACAGCGGCTCCTGCACCACGTCTTCGGCGGGCAGGGGGCTGCGCAGGGCGCCGATCAGCACGTCAAGCTCGCCGTAGCGCAGGCCGCGCAGCAGTTCGGCATAGGGTGCGTCGGTGATGCGAATCTGCACCCCCGCCGCCTCGCTCAGCAGCGCATTGCAGGCGTCGGGCAGGATTTCGGAGCGCGACAGCGGCATCGAGCCGACGCCGATCCGGGTGCTGTCGCGGCCCTTCAGGCGGGTGAGATCGTCAAGCCCCTGGCCAAGCTCGGCCTCGGCCAGCTTGACGGCACGGGCAAAGGCTTCGGCCTGCGGTGTCAGCTCGATCCCGCGCCGCCCCGGCACAAACAGCCGCAGCCCCGACAGCTTTTCCAGATCGCGCCCGGCGCGGTGGATCGAGGGCTGCGATATCCCCAGCGACCGGGCGGCGAGGGAGAAATTGCCCGCTTCGCGGATCGCCACCAGCGCGCGCAGTTGCGCCGCCGTCACCCGGGTATGGAAATCGGCCACCGGCTTGCCATCGCGCCGCGACGCAAGGCGAACCGCACGGGCGGCCCCTTCGGCCAGGGTATCAAACATCCGCCGGATCCGGGTCAGCAATACCTCACCCTCGGCGGTGGGAAACATGCCCTCCGGGCGCCGGTCAAGCAGCCGCACCTCGAAACGCGCCTCGAGCCCCGAAATCGCCTGTGTCACCGCCGGTTGGCTGAGGTGAACACGGTGCGCGGCGGCGCTGATCCCACCCGCATCGGCAACTTCCAGGAAGGCTCTCAGGTGCCTCAGGTTCGGAAATTCAATAGCCATTACAGCCTCGTGATCGTCTCGGGGCGGTTCTGCCGCGCCTCACTATAGCAAATATTTATGGCCTGCGCGCGGGATTCAAATGGTCATGCGGTCGCAGTGGGATTACCTCAGGGGCAACCGCGCGGCCATCGCCCCGGACAGCAGATTTTCAGGGAGAAGTGAATGTCGGACAAGAAAACCGCCCTCGTCATCTCGGCCCATAGCGCCGACTTTGTCTGGCGTGCCGGTGGCGCGATCGCGCTGCACGCGGCCAAGGGCTATGACGTGACCGTGGTCTGCCTGAGCTATGGTGAACGCGGCGAAAGCGCCAAGCTGTGGAAGCAGGAGGGGATGACGCTCGACAAGGTCAAGGCCGAGCGCCGCACCGAAGCCGAGAACGCCGCCGCCGCGCTCGGTGTGGCCGATATCCAGTTCTTCGATATCGGCGACTACCCGCTGGAATTCACCCGCGAGGTGAAAGACCGGATGGTGGACGTGATCCGCGCGGTGCAACCGAAATTCATGTTCTCGCATTCGCGCTGGGACCCCTACAACACCGACCACATGAACACCACGCAGTTCGCGCTGGAAACTCGGATGATGGCGCAGGCCTGGGGCCACAACCCCGGCGAAAAGGTGCTGGGCGCGCCGCAGCTCTACCTGTTCGAGCCGCACCAGACCGAACAGATGGGCTGGAAACCCAACGTGTTTCTCGACATCTCCGAGGTGTGGGACAAGAAATGGGCGGCGATCCAGTGCATGCAGGGCCAGGAGCACCTGTGGCATTTCTACGAGAACGTCGCCGAGAATCGCGCCAACCATTTCCGCCGCAACTCGGGCGGTATGGCCGGCGGCAAGCCCGCCAAATACGCCGAAGGTTTCGAGGCGATCTTTCCGCGCACCGTGGACGAGCTGGACTGATGGCGTATCAACCGGGCACCACGGGCGTTGTCGTCCAGAATGTCGAGCGGGTCAGCCTCGAGATCATCGACGGGCTGGCCGAAATGGGCTGCGCCACCGTGCACGAGGCGCAGGGGCGCAAGGGGCTTCTGGCCAGCTACATGCGGCCGATCTACGGCGGCGCCCGGGTCGCCGGGTCGGCGCTGACCATCCTCGCCCCGCCAATGGACAACTGGATGATCCACGTCGCCATCGAGCAGCTAAAGGCCGGCGATATCATGGTGCTCGGCACCACCTCGCCCTCGGATGCGGGCTATTTCGGCGATCTGCTGGCGACCAGCGCGCAGGCCCATGGGTGCCGCGGGCTGGTGATCGACGCCGGGGTGCGCGATGTGGCCGACCTGGCGGAAATGAGCTTTCCGGTGTGGTCGAAGGCGATCGGCAGCCAGGGCACGATCAAGGAAACGCTGGGCTCGGTGAATGTGCCCGTCGTCTGCGCCGACCAGATGGTCAACCCCGGCGACGTGATCGTCGCCGATGACGATGGCGTGGTCTGCGTGCGCCGCGACGAGGCGGCGGCGGTGCTGGAGAAAGCCCGTGCACGGGTGGCGAACGAGGAGGCCAAGCGCCAACGTTTCGCCAAGGGCGAACTCGGGCTCGACATCTACGACATGCGCGCCCGGCTGGCCGAGAAGGGGCTGAAATATGTCTGACGCCCCGACCGGCTTTGCGGGCGGGAGCGGGGGCCAGCCCCCGCACCCCCGAGGTATTTGCGGACCAAAGAAGGGGCAGGGGCGTGGCTGACGGCGTGCGGTGCATGTGGATGCGGGGCGGGACTTCGAAGGGCGGGTTTTTCCTGGCCGACGATCTGCCGGCGGATACGGCAGCACGCGATGCGTTCCTGCTGCGGGTGATGGGCAGCCCCGATATCCGCCAGATCGACGGCATGGGCGGCGCCGACCCGCTGACCGCGAAGGTGGCGGTGGTGAAGCCCTCGGCGCGGCCGGGCGTGGATGTGGACTACCTGTTCCTGCAGGTCTTCGTCGACCAGCCGATCGTCACCGACAAGCAGAATTGCGGTAACATGCTCGCCGGTGTCGGGCCCTTCGCCATCGAACGCGGGCTGATCGCGGCGGCGGATGACGAAACGCAGGTGCGGATCTACATGGAGAATACCGGCCAGATCGCGATTGCCAATGTGCAGACACCGTGCGGGCGGGTGACCTACCGGGGCGAAGCGCGGATCGACGGTGTGCCGGGCATGGCGGCGCCGGTTCCGCTGGAGTTTCAGGATACGGCCGGCGCGTCCTGCGGCGCGCTGCTGCCCACCGGCAAGGTGGTCGACGTGATCGAGGGCATCGAGGCGACGCTGATCGACAACGGGATGCCCTGCGTGGTGATGCGCGGGGCCGACCTTGGCATTTCCGGCGACGAGACGCCGGAAGAGCTGGAGGCCAATGACGGGTTGCGCGCCAGGCTCGAGGCGATCCGCCTGAAGGCCGGGCCAATGATGAATCTTGGCGATGTCGCCGACAAGAGCGTGCCGAAAATGACGATGGTGACCGCGCCGAAAGCCGGCGGCGCGATCAACACCCGCACCTTCATTCCGCATCGCTGCCACAAGACCATCGGCGTGCTCGGGGCGGTTTCCGTCGCCACCGCCTGCCTGCTCGACGGCAGCCCGGCGGCGGCACTGGCGCAGACTGGTGCGGGCGAGACCCGGGAGCTGAGCATCGAACATCCCAGCGGCGAGATGACCGTCATTGCCCGGCTGGATGAGACCGGAACCCCTGTTTCCGCCGCCATCCTGCGCACCGCGCGCAAGTTGATGGATGGCGAGGTGTTTGGAGACTGACATGAGCGAGACACAGATCACCGATGCCGACTGGCTGGATTTTCACCCTGACCCGAGAAAGCCCGACTTCGTGCTGCCGGAGGGGGCGGTGGATGCCCATTGCCACGTGTTCGGCCCGCGCGACGCCTTTCCCTTTGCCCCCGAGCGCAAATACACGCCGTGCGACGCGGGCAAGGACAAGCTCTTTGCCCTGCGCGATCATCTCGGGTTCAGCCGCAACGTGATCGTGCAGGCCACCTGCCACGGCAAGGACAACAGCGCCACCATGGATGCCTGCCGGGCGGCCGGCGACCTGGCGCGCGGCATTGCCAGCGTGCGCCACGACATCACCCCCGAGGAACTGGCCGAGATGGATGCGGCGGGCATTCGCGGCGTGCGTTTCAACTTCGTCAAACGACTGGTCGAGGCCACACCGCGCGAACATTTCATCGCGGTGGCAGAGCGGATCCAGGCCTTCGGCTGGTCGATCGTGGTGTATTTCGAGGCCGCTGATCTCGAAGAGCTGGTGCCCTTCCTCGAAAGTCTGCCGGGGATCATCGTGGTCGACCACATGGGCCGGCCCGACGTGGCCAAGGGTGTCGATCACCCTGACTTTCAGCGCTTCATCAAGCTCATGGAAGACAACGATAATATCTGGTCGAAGGTGACCTGCCCGGAGCGGCTCTCGGTGGAAGGTCCGCCGAACTACGATGACGTGGTGCCGTTTGCGCGCGCCATCGTCGAGCGCTTTCCCGACCGGGTGCTCTGGGGCACCGACTGGCCACATCCGAACCTGAAGTCGCACATGCCCGACGACGGCACTCTCGTCGACTTCATTCCGAAAATCGCGCGAACCCCCGAAGAGCAGCGGAAACTGCTCGTAGACAACCCGATGCGCTTGTATTGGGCCAAATAGGAGGAGAGGAATGATGGCGGATCAGCCAGCGTTCGACTACCATATCGACATTCCGGGAACGACCATCTTTGACGGCAAACAGGCCATGAAGGGCTATGCGCTCAACAAGATGTGCTACTCGTTCAACAAGGCCGTGAATCGCGAAGCCTTCAAGGCCGACGAAGAGGGCTACATGGAGAGCTTCGGCCTTAACGACCAGCAGAAAAAGGCGATCCGCGATCGCAATGTGCTGGGCTTGATCGAGGCCGGCGGCAACATCTACTACCTCGCCAAGTTCGCCGGTATCTTCGGATTATCGGTGCAGGACGTGGGCGGCTTGCAGACCGGCAAGTCCACCGAAGAATTCAAAGAACATCTGAAATCTCAGGCCTGAGGAGGCAAGATCATGGCGAAAATTCTTGGCGGGATCAGCACCTCCCACATCCCTTCCGTCGGCAACGCGATTCAGAAGGGGCTTCAGGAGGACCCGTATTGGAAGCCGTTTTTCGACGGTTTTCCGAAGGTTCACCAATGGATGGCCGATGCCAAACCGGACTACGTGATCAACATCTACAACGATCACGGGCTTGGCTTTTTCCTTGACCGGATGCCGACATTTGCCATCGGCGCGGCACATGAATACCGGGTGGAGGACGAGGGCTGGGGGCTGCCGGAGCTTGACCCGTTTCCCGGTGCGCCGGAGCTGAGCTGGCACATCATCGAGAGCATGGTGGCGCAGGAGTTCGATATCACCTCATGTCAGGAACTGGCTGTCGATCACGGCTTTGTCGTGCCGATGCAGTTGTTCTGGCCGGGCGCGCCGCACAACCCCGACATGCCGCGCACGGTGCCGATCAGCGCCAACACGGTGCAGCACCCGATCCCGACGCTGAAGCGGGCGTTGGACTTTGGCCGGGCGCTGCGCAAGGCGCTCTTGAGCTTCCCCGAGGATGCCCGGATCGTGGTGCTTGGCACCGGCGGGCTCAGCCACCAGCTCGACGGCCAGCGGGCGGGCTTCATCAACAAGGAGTTCGATCAGTATTGCCTTGAAAACATCGTGCATAACCCCGATGAGCTGACCAAGATCAGCCGGATGGAGCTGGTCGAAAAAGCCGGCGCGCAGGGCACCGAGTTCCTGATGTGGATGATGATGCGCGGCGCGGTCGGCGACGACGTGACCGAGCTGACGCGCAATTATCATATCCCGATCTCGAATACCGCGGCCGGCACGCTTTTGCTGGAATGCGCCTGAGCAAGAAGCCGGGCGTTCTGACATTCGTGCTATCGGCGCGACACGGCCCGGCGATGTGACGCGGGTTCCTGGGGCCGCGGGTTATCCCGCGGCCTCGATCCGTTTTCGGAAGGCGCGCGGCGAATGCCCGGTGGCGCGCGCGAAGACCCGGCTGAAATGAGCCGGATCGTTGTAGCCGAGCGCATAGGCGATCTCGGAGACAGACAGGTTCGAATAGGCCAAGTTCCGCCGGGCCTCGCGGATGATGCGCGCTTCCAGAACCGCCGAGGCCGGTTGCCCGGTTGTCCGGCGCATCACCCGGCTCAGATGGGTGGGGGTCACCGCGAGGCGGCGGGCATAGTCGCTGACCGGCAGGTGCTCGCGGTAATGCGCCTCGACGAGCTCCTCGAAGCGGCGTTGCAGGCGGGTTTCGGTTCCTGCGCCGGCGGCCCCGGTTGCGGCCAAAGCGCGGGCGACGAGCCCGGCCAGCAGCGCGACCTGTGCGCGCAGCACATGGGCGCGGGCAAAGGCGCGCGCCTCGTAGCTGGCGAAGATGCCGCCGATCACCGCGACGATCTCGTCGTTTCCGGCAACCACGGCGGGGCGGGAGAGAAGCGGGCGCAGGCCTTCGCCCTCGGCCAGCCATTCGTCGAGCACCTCGCTGGCCACCGTCACCACCCAGCCCTCAGTGGCCGGGCGGAAGGCGTAGGAATGCACGCAGCCGGTGGGCACGTTGGCGAGGCTGTCGGAGGCGAGGGTGACCGTCTCGCCATCGAAGGTGCCGGTGCCGCCGCCCTCGGCGATGAGCAGAACCTGGTGCAGCCGGGCGTGGCGGTGGGGGCGGAATTCCCAGTCGTTGGGGATCGACCGGGCGGCGATGGTCTCGCAATGGACCACGTCCGGCAGGTCGTCGGATTCTCCGAACAAGTTGTAGCTTTCGATCGGGTCCATGTTCGATCCATACAAGTATTGGCCGGGTCGGTCCATTCAAATCCGGTCCGGACAGGGCGATGATCGACCGACAGGATCAAGGGAGGATCGCATGACGAACACGATCAGAACCAAGGTTGGGATTATCGGCGGCGGCCCCTCCGGGCTGATGCTGAGCCAGTTGCTCGACCTCAAGGGCATCGACAACGTGGTGCTGGAGAAGCACACCCGCGACTACGTGCTCAGCCGCATCCGTGCAGGCGTGCTGGAGCATGGCTTTGCCGAGTTGATGCGCGAGGCGCAATGCGGCGACCGGATGGACGCCGAGGGCGAGATTCACGAAGGCTTCTTCATCAACGATGGCGGCACAATGCACCGGATGGACCTTGCGGCCCATACCGGCGGCAATTCGGTGGTGGTCTACGGCCAGACCGAGCTGACGCGCGACCTCTATGACGTGCGCGAAAAGATGGGCGGCAAGGTGATCCACGAGGCGCTCGACGTGGCGATCCACGATGCCAGGACCGACGCGCCCTATCTCACCTATCGGCAGGGCGACGAGACTTTCCGCGTCGACTGCGATTTCATCATCGGCGCCGACGGCTTCCATGGCGTGAGCCGCAAGTCGATCCCGCGCGATGTGCTGAAGGAATACGAAAAGATCTATCCGTTCGGCTGGCTCGGGGTGCTGAGCCGCACCAAGCCGGTTTCGCCGGAACTGATCTATTCCAAGACCGAACGGGGCTTTTCGCTGTGTTCGCTGCGCAGCCAGGTGCTGTCGCGCTACTATATCCAGGTGCCGCTGACCGATACCGTCGAGGACTGGTCGGACGACGATTTCTGGGCCGAACTCAAGCGCCGCCTGCCCGACGCGGTGGCGGCGGGGCTGGAAACCGGGCCGTCGATCGAGAAGAGCATCGCGCCGTTGCGCAGCTTCGTGGCCGAGCCGATGCGCTGGGGCAACCTGTTCCTCGCCGGTGACGCCGCCCATATCGTGCCGCCCACCGGCGCGCGCGGGCTGAACTCGGCGGCGTCGGATATCTACTACCTCTACCACGCGATGATGGACCATTACCTCAAGGGCGATCCGACCGGGTTGGAGGAATATTCGGCAAAGGCACTGGCGCGGGTGTGGAAGGCGCAGCGGTTCTCGTGGTGGATGACCACGATGCTGCACAGCTTTCCCGAACAGTCGGACTACGACAAGAAGCTCCAGGAGATCGAACTGGCCTATCTGCTCAGTTCCGAGGCGGCGCAAACTGCGCTGGCAGAGAACTACGTCGGCCTGCCGTTCTGAGCGCCGGGCTCAGGCACGCGGCTGCGCGGGGTTGACCTAGGTCATCGCCCCGCGCACTGTCTTCAGCACAGTGGCGGCGAGACAATCAGGAGCGCGCAAATGTATACCAACATCCTAGTTCCCGTGGCCTTCGAGACCGGGCGGGACACGATGAAATCGATCGAGATCGCCGAGGCGATCGCCGGGCCCGATGCGAAGATCACGGCTCTGCACGTGATTGAAGAGGTTCCCTCATACGTCGCGCAGTATCTGCCCGAGGGTCAGGTCGATCACAACCTGCACGAGATCGAAGATCTGCTGACGCAGAAGCTCAACCAGCATGGCAAGGTCAAGGTGAAGGTGATCGAGGGCCATGCCGGGCATTCGATCGTGGATTATGCGTCCGACAACAAGGTGGACTGCATCGTGATCGCCTCGCACCGGCCGGGATTGCAGGATCTGTTCCTCGGCTCGACGGCGGCGCGGGTGGTGCGCCATGCGCCCTGCTCGGTGCATGTCGTGCGCTGATCCCGTCTCGTGGTGAAATGACAGGGGCGCGCCGGTTGTGGCGCGCCTTTTTCGTTTCCATATCAAGGGCAGCCCGCGATGGAGGATAGCCTATGAAGTGCCCGCAGGATGGAACGGTGATGGAGCATGTCAGCCGCCACGGGGTCGAGATCGACCATTGCCCGAGTTGCGGCGGGGTCTGGCTTGATGGCGGCGAGCTCGAGCACCTGATCGAAGCCGTCCGCCCGGCGATTGCGCTGAGCAACCCCGACCCCGCGCCGCCGCCCGCGCCGCCCGAGGCCGACAGCAAGGGTGCGCGCTATGGGCGCAAGCCGCAGGGCAAGGCTGAGCGCTTCGAGGATCGTGACCGCGACCATCGGCCGGGCAAGGCAAAGCGCTTTGGCGGGCGCTATTCCGGCAAAGACCGGCTGAAGAACATCCTCGAAGAGATCTTCGACTTCGACTGACATTGTGCGCCGCGTGGGCGGGGTGCTAGGCTTGAGCTGTCACAAGGGGAGATCCGCCGATGCCTACGATCAAGAAAGACCCGTCGATCCAGACCGTCATTACCACCTTCGAGGTCACGCCCGGCACCTGCGACGACCTGCTCGAAGAGTTGCGCCTGGCCTGCAACGATTTCGTCTCGAAGCAGCCCGGCTTCATCGGCGCGGCGATGCATGTGAACGATGCCCAGACCCGGATCGCCAACTACACCCAGTGGGCGAGTCGTGATGATTTTCAGAAGATGCTGCGCTCACCCGAGATGCGAGCCTATAACCGCACCTTCAACGATCTGTGCAAGACCTTTGAGCCGGTGATGTATGACGTGGTGACCACCTCGGACTGAGCCCGATCACGGCGGCCTGATCGTGACGCGGGCGGTCGTGCCATCGCTCCGGTTGCCGTAGCCGCAAGGCGCTGACGCCGCCATCGCGGCGGGGCGCAGCGCGTCCATTCGCTCGATCAGCATCGCCCGGCGCGTCTGCAAGACGGCAACGTCGATCGGCACCGGGATCTCCAGCCGTTGGGTGCCATTGCCAAGGCAGGTGCCGCGCTGCCCGCCGACGCGGCAGGTCACGGCCTGCGCCACCCGGAATTCCTGCACCTGCACGCCGTAGCCCCGCGCCAGGTCGGCGTCGATCCGCTGCACGCCACGCCATGCGGCGCGGTAGTCGATCGTGCGGTCGGCGAAGCACTGCGCCTCGGGCGAGAGCGAGGTGCAGCCTGCCAGCAGGGGCAGGAGAACGAGCGCGAGGGCGCCAACAAGGCGGGCCGGGACCAACATGCGCCGACCATAGGCCAGCTCCGGTTTTCAAAGCGTTAAGCCGGGCAGGGTGCGGCAACTTGGCCTGCTGACGCGGCCGGCTGAAAACATATATTGGAAATACAACTTTGATCTCGGAGCACCCGCGATGCATGACGGTTCCCATCGCCGGGGTGGCGGCCACGGCCATCACCATCACCACCACGATCACAGCGCCGAAATGGCCCAGCGGCATAAGCGCGATCAGGCGGTGTTTCACGAGTTGCTGCGCCGCCACAAAACGATTCGCCGCACGGTGGAGAATATAGAGGGCGGCATCCGCGCGGTGACCGGGTCGGACGATCCCGAGACCGCCGGGTTGATCCGGGGCCATGTGCACGAAATGCACCGCCGGTTGCAGGAGGGTTTCGGCCTGCGGCACTGGGATCCGGCCTTTGCCGAGATTTTTGCCCAGAAAGACAAGGTGCATATGCAGGTAACCGACACCGAGACCGGCGTGGTCATCGAAGAAACCTCAGACGATCCCAACGTCGCCCTGCTCATCCAGGTGCATGGCGTCGTGGTGACGAATTTTGTCAATTCCGGCGGCAAGGCGGCTTCGCAGGCCAGTCCGCTGCCGGACGAATACGTGCGGGTGGCGTCGTAGGTCCTCCCTGGCCCGATCACCCCGCGTCGCTTGTCCCGCCCCACACCGGACGGGGTGGGACAAGCCCCTCTTTCATGGCACTCTGCCGTTCAAATGAGAGGGACTCACATGACAGACCTGCCCATCATCGGCGCGCAAGTCACCGTGCTCGACCTGCCGAAGCATCGCGACTGGCTGTTTGAGAAAAACCGCGATCTGGAACTGCCCGAGTTCTGCATGGCCGACATTCTCGCCGCCCCCGATCCGTTCATCGACATGGCGAAGACGGCACTTGACGGCTGGTCGGGGCGGCTTGGCATCCACGGTCCGTTCTCGGGCTTTGAGCTCGACACCCGCGACAAGGACGTGCGCGCGGTGGTGCAGAAGCGGCTGGATCAGGCGCTGGACGTGGCGGAAAAGCTGGGCGCGACCCAGATGGTGCTGCATTCGCCGTTTGACCCGTGGGACGCGCATAACCTTGACAACAGCCCGCGCGAGCGCCCCAAGCGCATTGGCGCGATGCTCGATACGCTTGGCCCGGCCTTGAAACGGGCGCTGGATCAGGGTGTCGAGATCGTGCTGGAAAACATCAAGGACGTTGACCCGGCCCATCGTGCGGCGGTGGTCGCGGCGGCGGATACGCCGGCGCTGAAACTCTCGGTCGATGTCGGTCACGCCTACTGGGCGCATGTGAGCGCCGGCGCGCCGCCGGTGGATCGCTACATCTCGTCGGCAGGTGAGGCACTTGGGCATGTGCATCTGCAAGACGCCGATGGTTATGCCGACCGGCACTGGTGCCTCGGCGAGGGCACGATCCCCTTCGCGCCGATCTTCGCGGCGCTGGCGGCGCTGAAAGGCGCGCCGCGTCTGATCGTCGAGATCAACGAGTTCGGCCGGGTGCAGGAGGCGGCGGCCCATCTGGCGGCGCTGGGGTTGGGGCAGTAGCAGGATGTCCGGCGTCAGGCCCGGCCCAGGCTGTCGTCGGCATCCTGAAGCAAGGCTTCGAGCGCGTCGCGATCGGTGATCTCGATCTGGTCCTTGCTGACGCGGACGCCGTGGCCGGAGAGCTGGGCCAGCGCACGTGAGAGGCTTTCGGGCTGCATCCCGAGATATCCCGCGAGCGTAGCCTTGTCGAATGGCAGCGAGAAGGTCATCCGGCTCTTGCCCGGTTCCGCAAGGTCGCGCAGGAACAGCGCCAACCGCTCGATCGCCTTGCGCGATTTCAGCGCCTCGATCTGGTCGTGCAGGTTGTCGGTCACCTCGAAGCTGTGCATCAGCAGCACCTTGCCGAATTCGGGGTCGCCCGCCAGCGTGTCACGCAGGATCCGCGACGGAAAGGCGAGCACGGTGCACTGGGTGATGGCGCTGGCGTGATGGCGGTAGGTCTCGCCGCGCAGGCCCTCGTTGATGCCGAAGGTATCGCCCTGTTTCTGAACGCGAATCACCGCCTCGTCGCCGTTGTGGCGCAACCGGAACAGCTTGACCCAACCAGACAGCAGCACAAGGCAGCGCTCGGCCGGGGTTTCCTGCGCGTAGATCGCGCCGCCACGGGCATATTCATGCAGCCGGGCATGGGGCATGAGACGATCACGGCTGAGTGGGCCGCTCCGCGACATCACAGGACATCGCTCCGTGGCGGCGGAGAAATCGGGTTTCATCGGCTGTCTCGGTCCTGTTCGCGCAGTCCAGCGCCCCTTGGGGCTAAAAAATCAGGGTATCGGTGAAAGGGCGGGGGGATCAAGGGCCGAGTGTGGCGGGAGCGGTCACGACGGAGGTGCGCCGGCGCGCCCGCCTTGCTAGGCTGCGCTGACTGCCAACACATCGACAGGAGCACTCCATGCGGTTTTTCCCGATCCTTCTTGCCAGCCTCGCGGGCCCGGCCTTCGCTGCCGACCCGGTAAATATCCGCCCCGATCTGCCGTCCGTCACAGTGCAAACGCCCGACGGCCCTGCGGTGATCGCGCGCGAACAGGATCCTGCGCACAAGCTGGAGGGCGACTGGGCGCTCACCTCGCGCGCCTGCCCGCCGTTCTGCGTGCAGCCGATGTCGCCCGCCGACGGGGTGCACACGATCGGCGAGCTGGAGTTGCTCGACATGCTGGCCGATCCGGGCGTGGTGGTGATCGACAGCCGCACGCCCGAGTGGTTCGCCGGCGGCTCGATCCCCGGCGCGGTGAACATGCCCTATACGCGCATGGCGGACGAGCTGGACGCGCTGGGCTGCGAGCTCGATTTCGACGGCTGGGATTGCGGCGCGGACGTGCCCGAGATCGCGCTGTTCTGCAACGGCCCGTGGTGCGGCCAGTCGCCCACCGCGATTCGCAGGATCATCGAGGCGGGGTATCCGGCGGAGAAGATCTCGTATTACCGGGGCGGAATGCAGGTGTGGCGGATGCTGGGGCTGAGCGTGACGCAGTAGGGGGCTACGGCGCGCAGGCCCTGATTGCGGCCCGATGCGCCGTGCCCGCCGCATTCATCCGCGTGAGCACCGCTGACCGTCCCTGACCCATTGTATCGCGCAGCCATTCGGTTCGCGCCCCGCTGACCGGCAGGCGATTTCGCGCAGCGAAATCGTCCGAGAGGTGACCGCGCGCGCCCCACCAAGGTGGGCGCGAAGGGTTGGGTGAGTCGGTGATGTAGGGTGGGCGGTTTCACCGACCATTTGACGCGGAAATGGTGAGTGCACGCCCGTATCCTACCGTACTACTATGTCACAGGAAAACAGTACTTCGGCGATATCCCGATCTTTGGTCCCAATTCGCACCAACGTCATAATTCCTTTTGTTTCATCGAAAAAAATCGTTTCTGAGACAACGTGATCTTGTGGAGTGAATTTGTCTGACGGTTGGGGTGCTTTGAACTCCGGATTGCATGCGGGAACGCTAGGAATCTCGCCTTGTGCCGTCATGCGCGCGACTTGCGCCATTCGCGTATCCCGATCACGGGAAAACCCCATCTCTTCAGCTCGGTCTAAGCATGCGACATCCTCGATCTCGGCAATATCTCTTCTGGCGACAGTAAATCCGTTATGAGACCAAGCGACCAAGAACCCAGCCCCAATGAGGGACCTGTCTCCGATGTCAATTTCGTTGGCATTCCTTGTGATGCTGAAGACTTTTCGCGACAACGATGAGAGTGTCCGCGCTTCGTCAGCGGTCCTCAGGTCTTCAAGTTTGATGCATGTAAGGGTCTCGAACGCAAATGTAACCGTAGGCAACATGAAAGAAATACAAGATGCAAACGCGACATACCTAACTCTGCTCGAAATGTTCATCACCGCCCCCGCCTTGCCTTCCCGCCCCGCTGCCCCGGCCGCCCTGCCGTTGACCGTCCCTTGACCGCGCTTTTCACGGCCCCCTCGCTTGCCGCTTCCACCGCCGACTGGCTTGCCAGCGGGTCGTCGGCCACGGCCAGTTCCACCGCTTCGAGCCGGTGGATCTCGTCCCTCAGCCGCGCCGCTTCCTCGAATTCGAGGTTCTCCGCCGCCTTGCGCATATCGGTGCGCAGCGCGTCGAGATGCGCCGCGAGGTTCGCCCCGACCATGCCCTTGTCGATGGTCGCGGTCACGCGGTTCATGTCCACGTCGCCCTCGTAGAGCCCCGACAGCACGTCGTCGACGTTCTTGCGGATGGTCTCGGGCGTGATCCCGTGCTCTTGGTTATAGGCCATCTGGCGGGCGCGGCGGCGGTCGGTTTCGGCCAGCGCGCGCTCCATGCTGCCGGTGATCCGGTCGGCATACATGATCACCTTGCCCTCGGCGTTGCGCGCGGCGCGGCCGATGGTCTGGATCAGCGAGGTCTCTGAGCGCAGGAAGCCCTCCTTGTCGGCGTCGAGGATCGCCACCAGCCCGCATTCGGGAATATCGAGCCCCTCGCGCAACAGGTTGATGCCGATCAGCACGTCGAAGGCGCCCAGGCGCAGATCGCGCAGGATCTCGATGCGCTCGATGGTGTCGATGTCGGAGTGCATGTAGCGCACCCGGATGCCCTGTTCGTGCATGTATTCGGTCAGGTCTTCGGCCATCCGCTTGGTCAGCGTCGTCACCAGCGTGCGGTAGCCGCCGGCGGCCTGTCGGCGCACCTCGTCGAGCAGATCGTCGACCTGCATCTCGACCGGGCGGATCTCGATCTGCGGATCGAGCAGGCCGGTGGGGCGGATCACCTGTTCGGTAAACACGCCACCGGTGCGCTCCAGTTCCCAGGCGCTGGGCGTGGCCGAGACGAATACCGATTGCGGGCGCATCGCGTCCCATTCCTCGAATTTCAGCGGGCGGTTATCCATGCAGGAGGGCAGGCGGAAGCCATGCTCGGCCAGCGTCATCTTGCGCCGGAAGTCGCCCTTATACATGCCGCCGATCTGCGGCACGGTGACGTGGCTTTCGTCGGCAAAGACCAGCGCGTTGTCGGGGATATACTCGAACAGGGTGGGGGGCGGCTCGCCGGGCGCGCGCCCGGTCAGGTAGCGCGAATAGTTTTCGATGCCGTTGCAGTGCCCGGTGGCTTCGAGCATTTCCAGATCGAACCGGGTGCGCTGCTCCAGCCGCTGCGCTTCCAGGAGCTTGCCCTCGCGCTCGAACTCGGCCAGCCGCATGGCGAGCTCTTCCCTGATCCCCTTCATCGCCTGTTTCAGCGTCGGCGTCGGCGTCACGTAGTGGCTGTTGGCATAGACGCGCACCTTGTCGAGTGCGTCGGTCTTGGCGCCTGTGAGCGTGTCGAACTCGGTGATCGCCTCCAGTTCCTCGCCGAAAAAGCTCAGCCGCCAGCCCCGGTCTTCGAGGTGGGAGGGCCAGATTTCGAGGCTGTCGCCACGCACCCGGAACGAGCCGCGCGCAAAAGCGTTGTCGTTGCGCTTGTATTGCTGGGCGATCAGGTCGCGCATCACCTCGCGCTGGTCATACTCGGTGCCGACCACCAGATCCTGGCTCATCGCGGTATAGGTTTCGGGGCTGCCGATACCGTAGATACAGCTCACCGAAGCAACGATGATCACGTCGTCGCGCTCCAGCAGCGCCCGCGTGGCCGAGTGGCGCATCCGGTCGATCTGCTCGTTGATCTGGCTTTCCTTCTCGATGAAGGTATCGGTGCGCGCCACGTAGGCCTCGGGCTGGTAGTAGTCGTAATAACTGACGAAATACTCCACCGCGTTTTCCGGAAAGAAGTGCTTGAACTCGCCGTAGAGCTGGGCCGCCAGCGTCTTGTTCGGGGCGAGGATGATGGCGGGGCGCTGGGTTTCCTCGATCACGCGGGCCATGGTGAAGGTCTTGCCGGTGCCGGTGGCGCCGAGCAGCACCTGGTCGCGCTCGCCCTCGTTCACCCCGGCCGTCAACTCGGCGATCGCGGTGGGCTGGTCGCCGGCGGCCGAGAAATCGGTGTGCATCACAAAGCGCTTGCCGCCCTCGAGTTTGGGGCGGATCGCGGGGATCGGCTGGGTGAGCGGCGCGTCTTGCATGGCATCTCTCCTGTTCGCGCTATGTTCGCGCTGTTTGGCGTGGCTTTCAAGGCCAACCTGTTGTGGCGAATAGAGCGCGTCTTGCCGCATTTCCGGCGCAAATATTGACAGTTTGGCGCGGATAATGGACTCTGGCTCAAATACAAGAGGCATCAGGAAGATGTCGAGCAGACAGATGAAGCATAGCACGGGGGCCCCGCGCCCCTCGAAAGTGCGCCCCTCCGAGGCGCATCTTTTGGCGTTGGGCAAGCTGAGTTTCCTCGCGGGCTTCTGCCCGTTGCACCGCAGCTTTCCCGGCCACGCGCTGGCGGCGCTGTTTTTCCCGGCGGTCAACAACGACGCGGTGCGCTTTTTCGAAGACGAACACGGCGCCACGGCGGCGGCGCTGATCTGGGCGCGGCTTTCGGGCGAGGTGTCGGAGCGGATGCTGTATGAAAGCATTCCGCCCACCACCGAGGAATGGATTGCGGGCGATACGCTGTGGTTCATCGACCTGATCGCACCATTCGGCCATGGCGCCCAGGTGGCGCGCCACATTGCCCGGAACCCGCCGAACGAGCCGTTTTTCTTTGCCCGGATGGGCGCGGGTGGGCAGGTGCACAAGGTGGTCGAAGGCGACGCGACGCGCGGGCGGCGCGGGCTGGTGCAGGCCGTCATCGTCGACGAGGAGGCGGCCTGATGGGTATCCCCAGACCAGCCACGGGCGCGGTCACCGAAGATACCGGCGTGGTCGGCGGCTTCATCACCGCAACCGGCGATATCAACTACTACCTGGGTGACGACAGCGGCGACTGGACCGCCGGGACGTTCACCGGCAGTTATGGCACGCTGGTGATCAACACCAACGGGGTCTGGACCTACAGCGCCAACAACGCAAATCCGTCGATCCAGGCGCTCGACAGCGGCGACACGCTGACGGAAGTGTTCAACGTCACCTCGACCGGCGGCGCCTCGACGATCACCATCACCATCAACGGCGTCGATGAACCGCCCTGCTTCACCCGTGGAACCCTGATCGACACGCCGCATGGTCCGCGCCCGGTGGAGAGCCTCGCGCCGGGTGATGCGGTGCTGACGGCCGATAACGGGGTGCAACATATCCGCTGGATCGGCAGTCGCCGGATGGCTTTGGGCAGCAGCCTGGCCAACGACAAGCTGCGCCCGGTGCGGCTGCGCAAGGACAGTATCGCGCCCGGTATTCCTGCGCGCGACGTGGTGGTGTCGCCGATGCACCGGGTCTTGCTCGCCGGAGCACCGTCGCAGCTTCTGTTCGGGCGTGACGAGGTGTTGGCGCCGGTCCGGCATCTGGTAAATGGCCAGACGATCCTGACCGAACCGGTGGCTGAGGTGGAGTATTTCCACCTGCTGTTCGAAAGCCACCAGATCCTGATGAGCGCGCATTTGAAATCGGAGAGCTTCTATCCCGGCGGCGTCGGGCTTGGCGGTTTCGACGCGCAGACCCGTGAGGAAGTGCTGGCGCTGTTTCCGGAGCTGCGCACCCTCGACGGCGCCTATGGCCCGACCGCGCGCGACGTGCTGAAGCGGCACGAGGCGCAGGTGTTGCGCGAGGTGTTGACGCCGCCACCACTGCTGGCGGAGGCGCTTCTGGGCCGGGTCGCGTGAGGCGTCAATCTGCCGTTGCCTTATCGTGCGTTAACAGAGCGTTACCACTTAAGGTAGAATTATGCAGAGATAGAAAAACTTAAAAGTGTTTTTCTTGTTGCCAGACCGGCTGCACGCGCGCTACGGTTCAGGGGCAAGCAGCAGACCATGACTGCCGGTCCCGGCGAACACCCACCCCACCCCTCGCTCCCTCGCTGGTGACCGGCAGTCAATCCCCCTCCTTGCTGCCTTGGGCGTTTTGGCCTTGCGAAAGCGGGGCGCTTTTCGGATAAACCGGGCAAGACAGAGGAGAGCGCCATGCGTGCCCGCATTTATCAACCTGCCCGTAACGCGATGACATCCGGTCAGGCCCGGACCAAGGTCTGGCTGCTCGAATTTGCCCCCGAGGGCGGCAAGGAGCTTGATCCGCTGATGGGCTGGACCGGCTCGTCGGACACCCAGGCCCAGGTGCGGTTGCGGTTCTCGACCAAGGAAGCGGCGCTGGACTATGCCCGCGAGCATGGCATCGAGCCGACGGTGACCGAGCCGCACAAGCGCAAGCCCAACCTGCGGCCCGGTGGCTACGGCGAAAACTTCGCCCCCAACCGGCGCACCACCTGGACGCATTGACCTTCCGCACCAGCGAAAGCCTGCGGCGTGCCTGACCGGCGCGCCGTCTTGCGTTTAACCCACCCGCTGTCTCAGCCGCCCAGAAACGCCCGCGCCGTGGCTTCGAAATCGCCCGGCTTCTCGGCGTGAAGCCAGTGGCCGGTATCCGGCAGTTTGGCCTGTTTTGCGTTTGGAAACAGAGCTTTGATCCGAGGCCGGTGTTCGGGCCGCACGTAATCGCTGAGGGCGCCGGCCAGAAACAGGGTGGGGCCGTCGAAGCTGCCCTCAAACTCGGGAAACGACAGCACCCGATCCATCTCGCGGTCAAGCACGTCGAGGTTGAGCTTCCATCGCCGGGACTTCACGTCGAGCGATTGCAGCAGGAAGGCGCGAACGCTGTCGGTCGGGATGTCGGCGGCGAGCGCCGTGTCGGCTTCGCCCCGGGTCGAGATTGCGCCCAGGTCAAGGCCACGCATCGCGGCGATCAACCGGCGGTGACTGTCGCCGTGGGTGTAGCTCACCGGCGCGATATCGGCGACCAGCAGGCGGCGCACCCGCTCGGGCCGGGTCAGCGCCAGCGCCATCGCGCTCTTGCCGCCCATCGAATGGCCGATCACGTCGGCCTGCCCGCCGATCCCGGCAATCGCCTCGGCCAGATCCTCGGCCATTTCAGGGTAGCTCTGGCTGTCGGCGCGGGCCGAGTCGCCATGGTTGCGCATGTCGACGGTCACCACTCGGCGGCTGTCGGACAGACGCTTGGCGATCACGCCCCAGTTGCGCCCGGAGCCGAACAGGCCATGGACGATGAGGATGGGCGGGCGGCTGTCATCGGCGCCGAATGTCTGCATCGCGAGCATGGGGGCAAGATGGGGGCGAAGCCGTTGAGCCGCAAGCGGCTTTGTCCTAGTGTCTCGGCCACCGGGGGGGAAGGTGATGGATTTGCAGGTGCGCGCCGACCGTCTTGCGCAATTGATCGAGGAACGGCTCGATATCCGGGGCAAGGGGCTCGCGGCCAAGCTTGGCCGTGGCGGTCGGCGGCTGCCGCGGGTGGTGCGCGACGCGGGCGAACAGCTCCTTCTGGCGCAGCGCATGGCCGACACGCCCAAACTCGCCCGCCAGATCAACCATGCCCGCATCGGCGGCCTCTGCGACGAGGCCGAGCGGGTGCTGGCGCTGATTGATCCGTGGGAGCGGCGCCGGACCTTCGCGATCAACTGGCTCGCGGGCAATGCCTTCAACATCCTCGTGGTCGCTGTCCTTGCGGTCGCCGTGATCGTCTGGCGCGGGCTGCTGTAGCACGCCGTGGCGGATTGACCTTGGCTGCGGCCGGGCCTACCGATTTCCCGGTCAAATCTGCGAGGCCGCCATGACCCTTTCCCACGGACGAACCTATCTTGCCATTCCCGGCCCCTCGGTGATGCCGGACCGGGTGCTGAACGCGATGCACCAGGCGGCGCCAAATATCTACGAGGGCGCGCTGGTCGAGATGGTCGACGGGCTGGTGCCCGAGCTGAAGGCGGTGGCGCGCACGGCGGGCAATGCGGCGATCTACATCGCCAATGGCCACGGCGCCTGGGAGGCAGCAGCGGCCAACACGGTGCGACCGGGCGACAAGGTGCTGGTGCTCTCGACGGGCCGGTTCGCGATGGGCTGGAGCGTGGTCTTCGAGCGGCTCGGTGCGGTCATGCAGGTGATTGATTTCGGCAAGAGCGCCCCCATCGACCTCGGCCGCGCCGAGGCCGCCCTTGCCGCCGATAGCGGCCACGAGATCAAGGCGGTGATCGCGGTGCATGTCGATACCTCGACCAGCGTCCGGAACGATGTGCCGGGTCTGCGCGCAGTGCTCGACAAGCTCGGCCACCCGGCGTTGTTGATGATCGACTGCATCGCCTCGCTGGCGGTGGACCGCTTCGAGATGGACGCCTGGGGCGTTGACGTGATGGTGGCGGCGAGCCAGAAGGGGCTGATGACGCCGCCGGGCCTCGGCTTCGTGTTTTTCAACGACAAGGCCGCCGCGCGCCAGCCGGAAACGGCAAGCTATTACTGGGACTGGACCCCGCGCGCCAAGCCCGACTTCCTGTATCAATACTTTGGCGGCACCGCGCCCACGCATCACCTGCTGGCGCTGCGCGAGGCGCTGACGATGATCGCGGAGGAAGGCGGCGTCGAGGCGGTCTGGGTACGGCACGAGAAACTTGCCCGCGCCGCCTGGGCCGCGTTCGAGGCCTGGGGGCAGGGCGGCGCGCTCGAGATGAACATCGCCGATCCCGCCTTGCGCAGCCATGCCGTGACGGCGCTGCGTCTGGATGGAGACAATGGCACCCGGCTCCGGCGCTGGGTCGAGGACAAGGCCGGGGTGACGCTGGGCATCGGCCTTGGCATGGCCGACCCCGGCAGCCCGGAGGCCGACAGGTTTTTCCGCGTCGGCCATATGGGCCATATCAACGCCCATATGCTGATGGGGGTGCTCGGCGTGATCGAGGCCGGTTTCGTGGCGTTGGGCATCGCCCATGGCACGGGCGCGCTGCCAGCGGCGGCGCGGGTGATCGCCGAGGCTTGAGGCGCTCAGCGGGCGCGGGCGGCGGCGAGGGCGGCGGGCAGCGCACCTTGCAGAACGTCGAGCATTTCCGGCGTGCCGGCCGAGATGCGGATGCAGCGATCCTGCGGCGCCTTGAAGGGCATCCGCACGAACACGTCGCGCGCCGCCAGTTCTTCCAGCACCGCGCGGGCAAAGGCGCCGTCGCCGCCGCAATCCACCGCCACGAAGTTCGCCGCCGAGGGCAGGGCCTTGAGCCCGCATCCGGCGGCGATCTCGGTGATCCGCCCGCGGGCGACCGAGACGGCGGCGCGCACTTCCGCCAGGTGGTCGGCATCGGAAAGCGCCGCCAGAGCGCCGATCTGGCTGATCCGGCTCATGCCGAAATGATTGCGCACCTTGTCGAAGGCCGACACCAGCGCCGGCGCGGCAATCGCGTAGCCCACCCGCGCGCCGGCCATGCCATGCGCCTTGGAGAAGGTGCGCATCCGGATCACGCGTGGATCGTCGGCGTCGATTGCGGGTGCGGTGCCAGAGGGGGCGAACTCGATATAGGCTTCGTCGAGCACCAGCAACGTGCCCTCCGGCACCGCCTCGATCATTGCCTGTATCCGGGCCGCGTCGTGCCATGTGCCCATCGGGTTGTCGGGGTTGGAGATATAGACCAGCTTCGCCCCGGTCTCGGCGGCCTTGGCGATAAGCGCCTCGGGGTCTTCGCGGTCGTCCTTGAAGGGCACGGTGACGAGCATGCCGCCAAATCCCGCGACATGGTAATTGAACGTCGGATAGGCTCCGGCGGAGGTCACGACGCTGTCGCCCGGCGCCACGGTGAGGCGCACGAGATCGCCCAGCAGCCCGTCGATCCCGCCACCGATGGCGAGGTGGGCCGGGGTCACGCCGAGGTTTGCCGCCAGCGCCGCGCGCAGATCGTGGCTCTCGGCGTCGGCGTATTTCCAGATTTCCGCCGCGGCATCGGCCATTGCCGCAATCGCCTGCGGCGAGGGGCCAAAGACGCTTTCGTTGGCGCCAAGCCGGGCGCGGAATGGCTTGCCGCGCGCGCGCTCCATGGCCTCGGGCCCGATGAAGGGCACGGTGGCGGGCAAGCTTTGGGCGAGCGGGGTGTATCGTGGGCCATGGGTCATGCCCGTTTGTCACCTGAAATCCGGTGACGCAGCAAGAGGGATCGCGCTGGCGGCGGTGTTTTCGGCTTGCCGCCGCTCCCCGTTCGCTGCGGCCCCCGCGCCACGGCGCGCTGTTTTTGCGTGCTGCCAATTGCCACGGCGACATTCCGCACCCTATTCTGCGGCCAAAGCCAAGGGGATGGAATGGCGCCGAAATCAAGAGTTCTCGCGCGTATAGCGCTCGCCTGCGTGCTTGGCCTTGCCGCCGGGTCGGCCACGGCGCAGGGGCGCACGTTCGCGGCCGAGGGATCGGACACGATCATGGGCGTCGGCGCGCGCCACGTCGCGATGGGTGGCACCGGCGCCGCCACCGCCGACGATCCGCACGCGGTGTTCTTCAACGCTTCGCTGCTCGCCGATATCGACCGCTTCACCGTGACCGGCACCCGCCAGCTCGACGGCACCCTGCGCCCCTATACCTTCATCGGCGCGGCGGTGCCGCTGACCTTTCTCGAGCCGCTCGGCTTCGACGCGACTTTCGGCGTGGCGCGGTATAATCGGGTTCACGCCCGCTCGAACGGGGCTTACGGCGCCAACGAGTTCGAGAGCATCTTCCTGCGCTACCTGCTGCCGGGGATCAGCGGCACCTTCAAGGGCCGGATCGATTCAAAGACGCTGGTAAACCGCTTTGCGCTGGGGCTACGCCACGAGGATCTTCCGCAGCTGAGCCTCGGGGCCAATGTCGACTGGATAGATTGCAAGACCAATTCCTGCGGCGTCCATGCCGGATCGAACGGTTACGAGACCGGATCGGTGCACGCCACGGCGCTGAGCTACGGGGTCAGCGCGAGCTACCGGGTGACGGACGACCTGACCTTCGGCGCGTCCTACACCGATATTTCCACCACGCTCAAAGTCCGCACCGTCATCACCGACAACCTCGGGCGCCGGGTGCGGATGGACCACGCCAAGCTGCCGAGCCAGCTCAAGCTCGAAGCCGCCTACCGGCTCAATGACCGTTTGCTCTTCGCCGCCGGGTATCAGCGGTTCTGGGGCACCTATGGCAGCTACGATCTGAATTTCGAAACCGCCCATGGCGGGGTGGAGTTCGTGCAGAATGATTGGCTCACATGGCGCGCGGGGGCCTGGATGCCGCTCGATATCGAGGCCTCGCACGGGGTGTCGATGGACCTGCCGCCGGTGCCGATCCCGAGCGCCGGGATGGGGCTGCGCTGGGGCGGTATCGAGGCCGATCTCTCGCTCTATGCGCATCCGATGATGACGATGCACGAGCGTTTTCCGGCGCTGTCGTCGGACCTGACGCTGACCTACCGGTTCTGACCAGGCGCCCTAGCGGCGGCGGCGGTCCATGAACGCGAGCCGCGCCTCGCGGGCAATCTCGTGACGCATGTCCAGATCGGCGATCTCCGCCATCCGCGCCCGTTTTTCTTCCGGGCTCTGGGCATGCTGCCAAGCGATGCGGGCGGCCAGAAGCTGCTTGTTCAGTTCCAGCTCAGCCGGCACCCAACCGGCCTCGGCCATGATACGAAACCCAATGGCTTCACCGGGGTCCATGAACGCGCCTTCGTAGCGCGGCGGCAGGGGTTTGCCTTCGCCCTGAAGGTGCGAAAGCTTGCCTTCGGCCACGGCGGCCAACATGCGCCGCTCGGCGAGACGGGAAAGATCGACACTGAACATTTGTGCCTCCAATCAGACCGTTTCAATATAGGCGCTGCCGCAGACGAATTCATCGCCGAAACGACAGCGCTGGAGCGATTTTCGCGGCCGGAAAACGCAGACGACCCGGCGCTGGGCCGGGCCGCTCGCGGTCACATCGGGTGGGGGTCAGCCCAGTTCGGCGAGCCGCGCCAACGCTTCGCGGATCTTGCCGGCCTCGTCCTCGCGGGCAACAAGGTTGTCGCGGGCCTCGGCCACCACCTCTTCGGGTGCGTTCACCGCGAATTGCGGGTTCTTCAGCCGCCCGTTCAGCCCGGCGATCTCCTTGTCGAGCTTGGCCAGCGTCTTCTCCAGCCGCGCCTTTTCCTCGGCCACGTCGATGATATCGGCCAGCGGCAGCGCGAAGGTGGCGCCCTCGGCGGGGATGGTCACGCAGCCCTTGGGCAAGGTGGGCGCATCGGTGAGGCTGTCGATCCGCGCCATCCGCATGATCAGCGCGGCATTGGTGTCCCACGCCGCGCGCCCGGCCTCGTCACTGGTCTGGCGGATCATCGGGATCTTGAGGCCGGCGGGCACATGCATCTGCGCGCGCGCCGAGCGCACATCCTCGATCAGCCGGATCACCCAGTTCATCTCGCGGTCGGCGGCCGCGTCGATCAGGGTGCTGCCGTAATCCGGCCAATCGGCATGAACAAGCAGGGTGTCGCGCGTGGTGATCTGGCCCCAAAGCTCTTCGGTGATGAACGGCATGAACGGGTGCAGCATGATCAGGCACTGGTCGATCACCCAGGCCATGGTGGCGCGGGTCTCGGCCACCACCTCGGGCGCGTCGCTGTTCAACAGCGGCTTGGAGAACTCGACATACCAGTCGCAGACCTTGCCCCAGACATAGGCATAGAGCCCGTTGGCGGCATCGTTGAAGCGGTAGGCCGCCAGCGCCTCGTCGACGCTTTCGCGGATGCGCGCGGTCTCGCCGACGATCCAGCGGTTGACCGTCGCGTTGACGCTGGCCGGGTCAAACCCTGCCACCGGCGTGCATTGGTTCATCTCGGCAAAGCGCGCGGCGTTCCACAGCTTGGTTCCGAAGTTGCGATAACCCTTGATGCGCTCTTCGCTGAGCTTGAGAACGCCGCCAATCGCCGCCATCGAGGCATTGGTGAAGCGAAGCGCATCGGCGCCGTATTCATCAATGATTTCAAGCGGGTCGATCACGTTGCCCGTGGTCTTCGACATCTTCTTGCCCTTCTCGTCGCGCACCAACTGGTGCAGGTAGACGGTGTGGAAGGGGATGTCGCCGGTCACGGCAAGCTGCATCATCATCATCCGGGCGACCCAGAAGAACAGGATATCGAAGCCGGTGACCAGCACGTCGGTGGGAAAATACTTCTCCATTTCCGGCGTCTGCTCGGGCCAGCCCAATGTGCCGATCGGCCAGAGACCGGAAGAAAACCAGGTGTCGAGCACATCCGGATCGCGCCAGACCGGGTAGACCAGCCCGGTCGGGTCCTGGTCGATTGTGAAGCGCGCGAGGCTGTCGGCCAGCATTTCCTCGGCGGCGCGCTTGTTCTCGACCTCGACAACCCGGGCATGGGCGATCGGCGCGGGCGTGTCGGCGTTGTCGTCGAGGAAACGATCCTTCACCGCGTCGAAGGTCGCGCCGCAATGATAGACCTCGCCCATCTGCACGATGCCGTCGATCAGCATCCGCATCATCTCGACCTGGTCGATCTCGCCGTCCCTGTCGGTGTCGGCGGGCGTTTCGTAGCTCAGATCGAGCCCATACCAGACCGGAATCTGGTGGCCCCACCAGAGCTGGCGGCTGATGCACCACGGCTCGATGTTTTCGAGCCAGTGGTAATAGGTCTTCTCCCCCGACTCGGGAATGATTCTGGTCCGCCCGTCGCGCACCGCGTCAAGCGCCGGGCCGACGACCTTCTCGGCATCGACGAACCACTGGTCGGTCAGCATCGGCTCGATGACCACCTTCGAGCGGTCGCCGAAGGGCTGCATGATCGGCTTGCTCTCGACGAAGGGCACCTCGTTGCCCTCTTCGTCGAGCATGGTGACGGCGAGGCCCTCGGCGTTGATCTGTTCGATCACCTTCTTGCGCGCCTCGAAGCGGTCAAGCCCGCGCAGATCGTCGGGCACGAGGTTGAGCGTATCCACCTCGTCGCCGGTGAAGCTCGCGCCGCCGGCGATGGCCTGCGCCCGGCTGGCGCAATCGGCGTAAGACAGCCCGTCGTCACGCATCTGGCCCTTGGTATCCATCAAGCGATACATCGGGATGCCACCGCGCTGCGCCACCGCGTAGTCGTTGAAATCATGCGCGCCGGTAATCTTCACCGCGCCCGAGCCGAAGGTCGGATCGGGGTAGTCGTCGGTGATGATCGGGATCAACCGGCGGTGCTCCTTCGGCCCCACCGGAATCTCGCAGAGCTTGCCGACAATCGGGGCGTAGCGCTCATCGGACGGATGCACCGCCACCGCGCCATCGCCTAGCATCGTCTCGGGCCTTGTGGTGGCGATCGAGATATAGTCGCGCTCTTCCTTGAGCACGACGTTACCGTCATCGTCCTTCTCGATATAGGTATAGGTCTCGCCGCCCGCGAGCGGGTATTTGAAGTGCCACATATGGCCGGCGACCTCGATGTTCTCCACCTCGAGATCGGAGATCGCGGTTTCGAAATGCGGGTCCCAGTTGACCAGCCGCTTGCCGCGATAGATCAGCCCCTTGCGATACATCTCGACAAAGACCTTGATCACCGCGTCGTGGAAATTCGGGCTGTTTTCGTGGCCCTTGCGCGGATCGCCCGGCGCGCCGGCCATGGTGAAGGCGTTGCGATCCCAGTCGCAGGAGGCGCCGAGGCGCTTGAGCTGCTCGACGATGGTGCCGCCATATTGGCCCTTCCACTCCCAGACCTTCTCCAGAAACGCCTCGCGGCCAAGCTCGCGCCGTCCCGGCTGCTGGGTGGCGGTGAGCATCTTCTCGACCTGGAGCTGGGTGGCGATCCCGGCATGGTCCTGCCCCGGCTGCCACAGCGTGTCGAAGCCCCGCATCCGGTGCCAGCGCACCAGGATATCCTGAAGCGTGTTGTTGAAGGCGTGGCCCACATGCAGTGCGCCGGTCACGTTGGGCGGCGGGATCATCACGGTGAAGGTTTCGGCGCGCGAGGCGTTGGCGCCCGCGCGGAAGGCCCGCGCCGCCTCCCACGTGGCGGAGATGCGCGGTTCGGCGGTGGTGGCGTCGAAGGTTTTTTCCATGGCCATGGCGGGCTTCCGTTCTCGTCGTCTGGGTTGCGGCGTGTTTACCCGAGGGGGGCGGAAAGGGGAAGGCGAAAGCCCCGCCTGCGCCGGTTTCGGGTGACAGGCCCGGCCCGGCGGCTATGCTGCCGGCAGGAGGTGCAGAATGCACGAGGTTCTGGCGTTTTCATTCGGGCCGGACGGAGCCGGAGGGGCCTGCGCGGTCGTCCCGCGCGCCGCCGATGTGGCGGCGCCCGAAGGCGGTTTTGCCTGGGTCCATGTGAATGCCTCCGGCCCGGTCGGGCAGGGCTGGCTCAATGCGGCCGGGTTTGACGCGATCACGCTCGCAGCCCTCACGGCGGACGAGACCCGTCCGCGTGCCACCGTGCATGGCGATACCGTGCTGATGAACCTGCGCGGGGTAAACCTCAATCCCGGCGCCGAACCCGAAGACATGGTGTCGCTGCGGCTGTTCATCTCGGCCCGGCTGGTCGTCACTGTCGAGCGGCGCGAGCTGAACGCGGTGGATGACGTGATCGCCGGGTTCGCGCGCGGGCCGGGCCCCGCCAGCCCCGGCGATCTGGTGGCGCGCATCGCGTTGCGCAGCGCCGACCGGGCCGAGCCGGTGGTGGCGCGGCTCAACGAGCGGATCGACGATCTCGAAGAGGTGAGCGACGGCGGCCGAGCGATCTCGGGTCTGCGCGGCGAACTGGCCGATATCCGCCGGATGGCGATTCTGATGCGGCGCTACATGTTCCCGCAGCGCGATGCGCTCTCGTCGCTGGAGATCGAAGACCTGCCCTGGCTCGACCTGCATTCCCGCGCCCGGCTGCGCGAAGCGACGGAACGGGTCACGCGCCTCGCCGAAGAGCTCGACGCGATCCGCGACCGCGCGCAGGTGGTGCATGACATGGTGATGGATCTGCGCTCGGAGGCGATGAACCGGCAGATGCTGCTGCTTTCGGTCGTCTCGGCGATCTTCCTGCCGCTCGGCTTCATCACCGGGCTTCTGGGGATCAATGTCGGCGGCATGCCCGGTGCCGCCAGCCCGCTTGCGTTCTGGATCGTCGCGGTTCTTCTGGTGGCGCTCGCCGGGGTCTTGCTCTGGCTGTTCCGCCGTTTGGGGTTTTTCGGCCGAAGGTCGGAAAAGTGAGATTCCTAGGAGAAAAGACTCGCCATTGCTGCCCCGACTTGTAGGAAAACTGAAAGCCTTGGCTTTTTCTTGGCCGAAATACCTCGGGGGGCCCGGGGGGCTGGCCCCCCGTCCGCGGCCGGTTTCAGCCGCGTCGGTCGATCTTGGTCGACAGATGTATCAGGCTCTCCGACCCGCGCACCCCGTCGATCTCGCCGATCCGGTCGAGCGTGTCGTCCAGCTCGGCGGTCGAGCGCGCGGCGAGCGTGACCACGAGGTCGAACCGGCCCGAGGCGGTATGCGCGGCCTCGACCTGGCGCATGGATTTGAGCCGCGACAAGACCGCTGCCGTCGCCCGTGGTTCGAGCGTGATCAGCACCGTCGCGCGGATCGCCGCGCGCGCTGCGTTGTCGCCCAGCCGCAGCGCATACCCGGCGATCACGCCGCCGGCTTCCAGCCGGTCGAGCCGTGCCTGCACCGTCGAGCGGGCAAGGCCGAAGCGGCGCGCGAGCGTGGCGACGGGCAGGCGGGCATTCTGGGCGAGTGCGGCAAGCAGGTTCTCGTCAATATCGTCCATATGTCGGCCTTTTCGTCGAAATGTCGGCACTATGGAACATAAACGCCACTCTGTCGCTATGAATCGGCGGTATTCTTGCCCAGCCTTGTAGGAAAGAGCAGGGAGATTGCCATGAGCCGCTTTCCACAGGTCTGGGCCTCGGAAGAAGACCATCTCAAGACGGTGCGGCCCGACGTGCCGATGTTCTATTTCGCCCCGGAAGCGCTGGCGCGTACGGCGCGGCGTTTTCGCAGCGGCTTCGACGGGCTGGTAACCTTCGCGGTCAAGGCCAATCCCGAGCGCGCGGTGCTGGAAAATCTCGTCGCCGCCGGGGTCACCGCCTTCGATGTCGCCTCGCCCGCCGAGATTGCGCTGATCCGCGAAATCGCGCCCAACGCGGTGCTGCACTACAACAACCCGGTGCGATCGCGCGCCGAGATCGCGGTCGCGGTCGAGGCGGGGGTGGCGTCCTATTCCGTCGACGGGATGGGCGAGTTGGCCAAGCTCATCGAACTGGTGCCGATGGGGGTGGAAGTGGCGGTGCGGCTGCATCTTGGCATTCCCGGCGCGGCTTATGATTTCGGCGAGAAATTCGGCGAGGGGCCGGAAGGCGCGGTGGCGCTGCTGCGGGCGGTGAAGGCCGCGGGCTTCGTTCCGGCGATGACCTTTCATCCCGGCACCCAATGCGCCGACCCGGCCGCCTGGGCGCGCTATATCGAGGCCTGCGCCGAGGTCTCGCGGCTGGCGGGCGTGACGCTGGCGCGGCTCAATGTCGGGGGCGGTTTTCCGGCCGATCGCGGCAAGGCGGTGCCGGAGCTTGAGGAGATCTTCGGCACGATCCATGGCGTGCGCGACGAGGTCTTTGGCAGCGATGCGCCCAGGCTTGTCTGCGAGCCGGGGCGGGCGATGGTGGCCGAGGCCTTCACGCTTGCGGTTCAGGTCAAGGCGGTGCGGGACTGCGGCGCGCTGTTTCTCAATGACGGGATCTATGGCGCCCTCTCCGAGGCGCCGCTGATGGGAGCGGTGGAGCGGCTCAGCGTCATTGCCCCCGACGGCCGCCGCCGACGCGCGAAACCGGTGGCCCGTGTGCTCTACGGCCCAACTTGCGATTCGGTCGACCGGTTGCCCGAGCCGGTGGCTTTGCCGGGCGACGTGCACGAAGGCGACTACATCGTCTTTGCCGGGATGGGCGCCTATTCAACCGTCACGGCCACCCGGTTCAACGGCTACGGCGCCTACGAGATCGCCACCGTCCGCCGCGGCTGATGCCGCTGGCACGGCGCCTCAGTCTTTCACCCAGACCCCGCGCGGCCGGTCGCAGAAGCATTCCGCCTTGCCGGTCTCGCGGATCAGGATGGGCTCGGTGATCTCGATGCCCCAGCCGTCCATCCACAGGCCGGGCATGAAGTGGAAGGTCATGCCCGGTTCCAGCACCGTCTGGTCTTCGGCGCGCAGCGAGATCGTGCGCTCGCCCCAGTCGGGCGGATAGCTCAGACCGATCGGGTAACCGCAACGCGCGCCGCGCTCGATCCCGGCTTTGGTCAGCACCGCGCCAAGCGCATTGGCGATGTCGCAAGCGCGATTGCCGGCCCGCGCCGCCTCCAGCCCCGCCTCCAGCCCTTCGACAAGCGCGTCGGCGGCAAGGCGCATTTCCTCTGGCATTTCACCCAGAAAGATCGTGCGGCAGAACGGCGCGTGATAGCGGCGATAGACGCCGGACAGCTCGAAAAAGGTGGCTTCGCCCTCGCGCATCGGCTCGCCGTTCCATGTCAGGTGCGGCGCCGAGGCATCGGCCCCCGACGGGGCCATCGGCACGATCGCGGGGTAGTCGCCCCAATCGTCGCCATCGCCAATCAGCGCATCGCGGTAGATTTCGGCCACCAGCTCGTTTTTCCTCAGCCCCGGTTCGGCGCGGCGAAACACCCCGTCGACCAGCTTTTCCGTAATCCGGGCTGCCTTGCGCATGAAGGCGAGTTCTTCGTCCGATTTGACCGCGCGCTGCCAGTTGACCAGCGCCGTCGCGTCGAGGATCCGGGCGTTGGGCAGTTCTTCGACGAGGGTGACGTAGGCCTTGGCGGAAAAGTAGTAGTTTTCCATCTCGACGCCGATCCGGGCGCGTTCCAGCCCGAGATCCTTCAAGAGCCCGGCGAGGTGCTGCATCGGGTGGCGCTCGGTCGATTGCACATAGGCGTCGCCATAGGGCCGCAGGCTGTCGGCGCCGATCCACGCGGTGCGCCGGGCCCCGCCCGCATCCATCGCGCGGCCCCACCAGATCGGCTCGCCGGCGGTGGTGACGATCACCCCCTGGTGCACGTAGAACGACCAGCCGTCATAGCCGGTGAGCCAGGCCATGTTGGACGGGTCTTCGATGAACAGCGCGTCCATTCCGCGCTCGGCCATCGCGGCGCGCACCTTGGCGAGGCGGCGCTGGTATTCGACCTGCGAGAAAGCGGCATTTTCAAATCCCATGGCTGACCCTTTCCTTGCCCTGTGTGGAAAAGGCGGCCGGGTCTTGCGCTGGATATGTGGGATCCGCAGGCCGCCGCCCTTGCTGTCGGTTCAGGCTGGCAGAAAGAGACCGCGCCGCATTCGCACGGCGCGGCGCTTCAGAGCCGGAAAACGACCCCGCGTCTATTCAAGCGTCGTGCGGTCGACCACCAGCACGCCGTCGTCGATGCGGTCGGAGGGGTGGGTGATCACCTGTGCGCCTTCGTCAAGTCCGCTCAGCACTTGCGCGATTTCGGTGTTCCGCCGGCCGATGTCGAGCGGGCGCAGCCGGGCAACGCCCGCTTCGGCGACGAAGACCGCCCAATCGCCGCCTTCGCGGAACAGCGCGCTGATCGGCACGGTCAATTCGTTTTCGCCGCGCCACTCGACGATTCGCAGATAGACCCGGAAATTGTGCCCGAGGCTGGGCCGTTCCTCCGGCGGGGTGGCGAAATCGAGCAGAACCTTCACCCGTTGTTCCTCGATGCCGAGCGCCGAGGTCTTGGTGAAAGCGGCGGGCTCGATCTTTGTCACCATGGCGGCGAGTGTCGTATCGCCGCCCCAACGCTCGACGTAAGCCTGCGCCCCCGGTGCGATCCGCACCGCGTCGGTCGAGAGCAGGTCGACGGTGATTTCAAGGTCGTTGCGCGGTCCGATTGTCAGCAGCGGCGTGCCTGCCGATACCATCCGCGCACTTGCATTGACGACCGACAGCACCTGGCCCGAGACCGGGGCGGTGAGGGTGATGCAGCAGTTTTCGATGTCCGTGCCGCTGTCTTTGCCGCTGGGTTCGATCAGAACCGCCCGGGCGGCGACCAGCTCGCTTTCGCGCATGCGCTGGGTGGCATGGGCGCTGTCGAACTGGGCGGCGGCAACGTCGAGCGCAACCTCGGCATTATCCATCTGCGCATCGGAGGCCGCGCCGCGCTCATGCAGGGCGAAGACCCGGTCGAACTGGCGCTGGGCGCTGTCGAGGTCGGCCTCGGCAGCGCGGGCGGAGGCTTCGGCCAACAATTTCGCGGCTTCGGCCTGCGCCACGGCGGCCTCGGCCTGCGCGCGGGCGCGTTCGTCGAGGAAAGCGGGCTCGCCGGGCTCGATCCGGGCCACGACCGTTTCTCCCGCCACCACCGCATCGCCGATATTCACCGGCGTGCGCAGCACCTGGCCCGAGACCGGGGCCGACACTTCGAACACGTCCTTGATCCGGGTCATGCCGTCGGCGTTTACCGTCACCTCGAGCGGGCCACGCGCCACCGCGGCAAGGTCGACGGGCACCACTTCGGGCCGGCTGAGCTGGTAGCCTGCCGCGCCGATCCCGGCGACAACCACGGCCCCGATGACGATATTCCTGAACGTGAACCGCATGGGTTACTCCCTTGTTTTCATGACCGACACGAGGTCCATCCGGTCGATCCGGCGGCGCACGATGAGGGCGGAGGCAATCGAGGCCCCGGCCACCACACCAGCGGCGCGGATATAGGTGTCTTGTGTGATGATAAGCGGGATCGAATAAAGATCGCTGTCGAAACTGGCGACCATGGCGCCTGCCATTCCGTAGCCGAGCCAAAGCCCGACCGGGATGGCCACGACGACAAGGATCATCAACTCGCCCAACATGATGTAGCTCACCTCGCCCTTGGTGAAGCCGAGGATGCGCAAGGAGGCGAGTTCGCGGGCGCGCTCCGAAAGCTGGATACGGGCCGAGTTGTAGACCACGCCGACGGCGATCAGCGAGGCGACGAAAGAGAAGATCACCACGGAGATATTGGCGCTCTCGGCGATGGTATCGTCAAAGCTCTTGCGCACCTGGCTCATCAGGGTGATGCCCGCGATCGCCGGCGAGGCTTTCACCGCGGCATAGAGCGCGTCCTGCTCGGACTCGTCGATCATCACGTTGGCGATCAGAACCTGTGGCTGCTGGTTCAGCAGCGTGGCGAGCTTGTCCTGGTTCATATAAGCGCCGAGGCCGAAGAAGGTCTGCACCGTGCCGGTGAGCACCACCTTGTGGCGGGTATCGCCGTGCTGCAGGAACTCGACCTCGATCACGTCGCCGACGCGGGCGTCGAGGTGGTTGGCGAGCCGGGCTTCGAGCACGATCCCGTCTTCGGGTGGCACCTCGGTCTGGCTGTCGCCGTCGAAGACGCGGGCAAGCTCGACCCCGTCGCGCCGCCCCTCAATGGCGATCGTGCGTGTGCGCGGCCCGTGGTAGAGCCGGGCTGGGGCTGAATAGGCGCCCTCGGCCAGCATCACGCCGGGCAGGTTCTCGACGTCTTCGAGCACTGTTTCCGGACGGGCAAGGGCGAATTCGAGGATCGCGTCCTGCCGGTTGACCTGCACGAAGGCAACGTCGAGCAATTCGTCAAAGCTGTCGATCATGAACAGCCCGGCCACGATCATTGCCGCGCTCATCGAAATGCCCAGCGACGTCATCGCGGCGCGCAGGGGCCAGCGGCCGATCGAGCGCAGGATCATCATCGTGGTCTGGCGCGGTCTGAGCACGCCGATCAGCCGGTCGAACAAGCCGCGGCGAAACCGGGCGGGGGCGGGCGGCGACATCGCCACGGCGGGCGAGAGATCCACCACCCGGCGCACCGCGAACGCCGCCCCGAACAGCGCCGAGCCGAGCCCGGTCAGGGCCGAGATCACGTAGATCGAGGGGTATTGCACGAACACCAGGTAGGGGAAGTGGAAGAACTCGCCATAGAGCCGCGCCATGCCGATCGAGGTCCAGTAGCCGGTGATCCAGCCGAGCAAGATGCCGACTGCGGCGATGCCCATGGCGAGTTTGAGGTAGTGCCACGAAACCTCCCAGGCGCTGTAGCCGAGCGCCTTCAGAAGCCCGATCTGCTCGCGTTCGAGCGTGATCAGCCGGCCCAGCACCATGTTGACGAGGAAGGCGGTGATGACGAGGAAGATCGGCGGCAGCACCAGCACCATCACGTCGAGCTGCTCCAGCTCGCCGTCGAGCACGGCGTTGGAGGTCTGCTGTTCGCGGTCATAGGGCCCGGTGCCGCCGTAGGGTTTGAGCAGGGTTTCCAGCTGGTCCTTGACCGCCTCCAACTCGGTGCCGCGGGTGACGTTGAGGGTGACCGAGTTGAACGCGCCCGACAGGTTGAAGGCGGCGGCCAGGATGTCTTCGGGCATCCACAACACCCCGAAACGCTTGTCGTCGGGCATGATCGAGCCGGGGCCCATCGCGTAGAGAAATTCGGGCGACAGAACCGTGCCGGTGATGGTCACGGGCCGCTTCTGGCCATTGAGCGTTACATGGAACCCGTCGCCGGGGCGGAAGCCATGGGCCAGTGCGAAGGCCTCGTTGACGACGACCTCGCGGGCATGCCCCGGCTCTGGCAGGCGGCCCTCGCGGACGATCAGCCGGTTCATGTCCGGCTGGCCTGCGGCGGGGATCGAGATGATCTGCCCCATCGCCGGGCTGGTGGTGCCCTCGATATCGAGAATCGCGATCTGGCTGATCCGCGCCTCGACCCGCGACACCCCCTCGATTGCGGCGATCTCGGACACCAGGCTCATCGGAGCGCGGGCGGCACTCGACCAGACGTCGGCGAACCGGGCGCGCTCGTAGTAGGTATCGCGGGTTTCGGTGAGCGAGCGCTGGGCGCCATAGCTCATCACCATCACCATCACCCCGGAGGCCAGCACCGCGGCGATCGCCAGCGACTGGGCCCACATCCGGCGAATGTCTCGCAACAGTTTCTTGTCGAGTGCCCGCATGCCGCTACCACACGATGTCGCGGGGTTCGATCCGCGTGTCGTTCACGATCACTTCGGCGATATTGCCGTCGGCCAGGTGGATTACCCTGTGCGCCATCTTCTGGATCCCGGCGTTGTGGGTGATGATCACGGTGGTGGTGTCAAGATCGTCGTTGATCTTGTCGAGGGCCTCGAGCACCTGCACCCCGGTCTTGCTGTCGAGCGCGCCGGTGGGCTCGTCGCAGAGCAAGATCTCGGGGCGCTTGGCGATCGCCCGGGCGATGGCGACGCGCTGCTGCTCGCCGCCCGACATCTCGGCCGGGAAGTGGTCCATCCGATGCTTCAGCCCGACCCGGTCCAGCGCCTCCTCGGGCGACATCGGGTCGCGCGCCACCTCGGTGACGAGGGCGACGTTCTCGCGCGCGGTGAGCGAGGGCACCAGGTTGTAGAACTGAAAAACGAAACCGACATGGTCGCGCCGGTAACGGGTCAGCTCGCGCTCGCGCATCGCGGTGAGCTCCTTGTCGCGGAACCAGGCCTTGCCGGCGGTGGCCCGGTCGAGCCCGCCGAGAATGTTGAGCAGCGTCGACTTGCCGGAGCCGGAGGCGCCGAGCAACACGGTGAACTCACCCATGAACAGCTCGGTGTTCACCCCGCGCAGCGCATGCACCTCGACGTCTCCGGTGCGGTAGACCTTGGTAATGCCTTCGGTATGAAATACGCGCGCTGCCATCCCGTCCCCTTTCCGGGTCTTGTCGCAGCTAGGTGGCCCGATCACATTGATCTGGTTCAAATCAATGTGATTTCAAGGGCAATCCGCCGGCCGCGACGCCTGTCTGGTACCCGCGGCGGGATTTGAACCCGCACGCCCGAAGGCTGGGGATTTTAAGTCCCCTGTGTCTACCATTCCACCACGCGGGCAGGCGGGCGGACGGTAGCCTATCGCGGCGGCGGGGAAAAGGCGGCTCAGCGCGGGGCGCCGGCGGGCGGATCGAGCAACCCGCGTTCGGGCAGCCAGGGGTGCAGCGCCACCGCCTCGCGCAGCACCGCATCGCCCTCGTCGGCGCGGCCCATGCGCATCAGCGTAAGCCCCTTGCCCGAGAGCGCGGCGACATGGCGGGGCGAGAGGGCGAGCGCGCGGTCGAGATCGGAAAGGGCGGCGCCATAGTCTTCCTGGAGAAACCGGACATAGGCGCGCTGGTTCCAGCCCTCGGCCCAATGCGGGCAGTAGCGCACAAGCTCGTTCAGCCCGAGCAGCGCGCCCTCGTAATCGGCGATCGCGATCCGTTCGAGCGCGATGTCGAGCAGTTCGCCGGACCATGTATCCGGCGCGGCATTGTAGAGCGCGCGCATGTCGAGAAAGGCATCGCGCCCGGCCATGTAGGTGGTGGCGGCCTGTGCATCGGCGATAAGCACATCGAGCGCGCCGGCAATATCGGGTGCGGGCGGGCAGGCCTCTTCGGCCCCGGCGGGGCTGGCAAGCAGGCACAGGAGCAGAACGCGTTTCATGCCTCTAGCCTTGCCGCCCGGCGGCGCGTAGTCAAATCACCAGCGCGCGAGACGCTTGACGACCGGGCGCTGCTGGTGTGACCTCCTCGCATGTTTCCGATCCGTGATCACAACCCCTCCGAGCGCACGCCTTTCGTGACCTATCTGCTGATCGTGGCAAATGTGGCGGTCTTTCTCACCTACCTGCCGTATCTCGGCGACGAACGGGCGCTGTTTTTGCTGTATTGGGAATGGGGTCTGGTGCCGGCGATGGTCACCCATGGTGAGGGTTATGCCGGCTTTTTCACCTCGATGTTCGTTCATGCCGGGTTCATGCACATTGCCGGTAACATGCTGTTCCTGTGGATTTTCGGAGACAACCTCGAAGACCGGCTGGGGCATCTCGGCTTTGGTCTGTTCTACCTCGCCAGCGGGTTCGGCGCGGCGCTGTTGCAGGTGGCTGCCGCCCCTGATGCGCAGGTGCCGATGGTCGGGGCCTCGGGCGCGATTGCCGGGGTGATGGGTGGGTATCTGCTGCTGTTTCCGCGCGCGCGGGTCGATGTGCTGGTGATCTTCGTGGTCTTTGTCCGGGTGATTGCGCTGCCCGCCTGGGCGATGCTGGCGATCTGGTTCGGGTTGCAGGTGTTCAGTGGAATTTCTGCTCCGGCCGGGGGCGGTGGCGTGGCCTACTGGGCCCATGCGGGGGGATTTCTCGTCGGCATGGCGGCGGTGCTGCCATCCTGGCTGGGCGCGGGCGGGATCCGGTTCTGGCGCCGCACCCATGGCAGGCCAGATCATCCCGAAGCGCGCTACCGGGTGGCGCGCAGCTCTGTGCCGATCGTCCGGCGGCGCAAGTAGAGCGGTGCTATTATTGTAATTCTGCAAGAGAGACGCGGCAAAGCGCCGGTTCTTGCTTCGAAAAAGTTGAAAATCTGCGGATCAAGCGCAGACGGGTCTAGCTGTCTGACGGTGCGCCGACCTCAACGTCCTTCATGTATTCAGAGATGTTGTCGGCCACTTCCGGCACCGAGGAGCTGACGTAGAACGCAGCGGCGATCCCCATGAACACGAGCGAGGCCGTCAGCACGATCCAGTCGACCGTCACCGCGCCGCAATCGTCGTCGATGGCGTTCGCGATAGCCGCCCATGCGTTGTTTCGATCCGTCATCGTCAAACCCGCTCACTTTCTGCGCCACGCCAGACTTTCAGATTCACCTGCAAATGGGGCATCGCAGGGGCGAAAGGATGCGGATTTAGCGGCATTTGGCCGATTTTCACGCTGCGGTCTTGCCGGGTTCAGGCGTTGCGGATGATGGCGGCGAACTTGTCGAAGATCGCTTCGTTCGCGCCGACGAGTTCGCCATCTTCGATGATCGAGCGGCCCGGCACGATCGGTTCGACCAGACCACCGGCTTCGCGCAGGATGACGAGGCCCGCGGCGATGTCCCAGGCGTGCAGCTCGCGCTCCCAGAAGCCATCGTAGCGCCCGGCGGCGACATAGGTGAGGTCGAGCGCGGCGGCGCCCCAGCGGCGCACCCCCGAGCAGGTCGGCAGCAACCGGGCAAGGTCTTGCAGCGTTTCCGGCAGATCGCGGCGGCCGCCGAAGGGCAGGCCGGTGGCGAAGATCGCCTCGATCATCCGGCTGCGGCCCGAGACCCGCAGGCGGCTTTCGTTCATGAAGGCGCCGCCGCCCTTCTCGGCCCAGAACATCTCGTCCTTGGCCGGGTCGAAGACCACCCCGGCAACGATTTCGCCCTTGTGCTCCAGGGCGATCGACACCGCCCAGTGCGGCAGGCCGTGCAGGAAGTTGGTGGTGCCGTCGAGCGGATCGACGATCCAGCGCCGGGTCGGGTCGGCGCCATCTTCGCCGCCGCCTTCCTCGCCGAGCCAGCCGTAGTTGGGCCGCGCGCCCATCAGCTCTTCCTTGATGATCGCCTCGGCGGCGATATCGGCCCGTGAGACGAAATCTCCCGCGCCCTTCATCGACACCTGGAGGTTCTCGACCTCGCGGAAGTCTTTCACGAGGCTGCGGCCCGCCTTGCGCGCGGCCTTGATCATGATGTTTAGATTGGCGCTGCCCTGCTTCATGTCCGGCTCCTGTGTTCGCCGCCGCTATACGCGCGGGGGGCGGCTTTGCCAAGGGCGGCTTGGCGCAGTGAATGGCGGCCGCGCGCGCTTGTCGCGCGGGCGGCTCAGCGCCGCTGGAGCTTGACCGGTTCGGTGCGCGCAAGCCGGATCATGTGGGCGATATAGGGCTTGGCGGCGTCTTCTTCGCGGACCGCGGCATACATCCGCTTCGACAGGCCGGTTTCGGTGATCCGCTTGACCACGTAGTCGGGCTGTCCGCGATAATCGCGCAGCACCCAGTCGGGCAGGACTGTCACCCCGCGCCCGGCGGCGACCAGCATCAGGATCACTTCCGTCAGTTCGACGCCGCGCATCCCGCGCGGCTCGATCCGGGCGGGGGTGAGCAACTGGGTAAACACGTCGAGCTTGGCGCGCTCCACCGGGTAGTGCAGCAGCACCTCATCGGCGAAATCCCCGGCCTCGATCACCGGCTTGTCGGCCAGCGGATGGCCCTTGGCGCAGACGAACATCGGCTCGTAGTCGAATAGCGGCTGAAACACCACGCCGGGCAGGGCCACCGGGTCGGCGGAAACCACGAAATCCACCTCTTCGCGCCGCAACGCCTCGATCGCGTCGAAGGCGAGCCGCATCCGGATATCGACATCGACATCGGGCCAAGCCTTGCGCAGCCCGTTGAGCACCGGAAACAGCCATTCAAAGCAGGCATGGCATTCAATCGCGATATGAAGCCGCCCGGACCGGCCCGACTGCATCGCGCGAAACTCTTCCTCGACGGCGGCGACCTCGGGCAAGATGCGCTCGGCCAGCCGGAGCAGCTTGAACCCGGCGGGCGACAGCTTCATTGGCTTCGAGCGGCGTTGAAACAGTTCCATTCCCACCTGGTCTTCCAGCGCCTTCACCTGATGGCTGAGGGCGCTTTGGGTGATGTGCAGCATGTCGGCGGCGCGGGCGAGGCCGCCGGATTCGTGAATCGCGCGAATGGTGCGCAGGTGGCGGAATTCGATATACATGAGGTGAGTTCATAAACTTTCTGAGATTTATGAATTTGTCTCACATGGTTGGCGCCGCTACAAGGGGCGAAACGCAACACAGGTTTTCGCCATGCCCGCGCCCCGCATCTCGTTTGAATTCTTCCCGCCCAAGGACATTGCCGGGGCCTTCCGGCTGTCGGATACCGTGCGCGATCTTGCTCCGCTCGATCCGAGCTTCGTCTCGGTTACCTACGGCGCGGGCGGCACCACGCGGGCGCTGACCCATGACGCGGTGACGACGATCCACAAGCGCTACGGGCTGAACGTGGCAGCGCATCTGACCTGCGTCGAGGCATCGCGCGACGAGACGCTTGAGATCGCGCTGGCCTATGCCGAGGCGGGGGTGACCGAGATCGTCGCGCTGCGGGGCGATCCGCCGAAGGGGCAGGGCGGGTTTCGCCCGCATCCGGAGGGCTTTGCCGATTCCATCGAGCTGACGCGGGCGCTGGCCGAAACCGGCAAGTTCCGCATTCGCGTTGGCGCCTATCCCGATCCGCATCCCGAAGCGGCGTCGGACACGGCGGATGTGGACTGGCTCAAGCGCAAGATCGACGCCGGGGCGAGTTCGGCGATCACCCAGTTCTTCTTCGAGGCTGACACCTTCTTTCGGTTCCGCGACAAGGCGGTGAAGGCCGGGATCGACGTGCCGATCATCCCCGGCATCCTGCCGATCGAGAACTGGACCGGCGTGAAGAAGTTCGCCGCCGGCTGTGGCGCCAAGGTGCCGGGCTGGATGGATGAGGCCTTCGCCAAGGCGGCGCGCGACGGGCGCGAAGAGCTGTTATCGGTGGCGCTGGCGGCGGAGCTGTGCTCGGATCTGGTCGATGGCGGGGTGGAAGACCTGCATTTCTACACCCTCAACAAGCCGCATTTGACCCGCGACGTGGCCCATGCGCTCGGTGTTCAGCCGCAGGTCGTGCTGCAAAACGTCGCCTGAGGCTCAGCCAAGGACGCGCCGCGCCAGTCTCAACAGCCTGGCGGACCGCCCGCGATAGGGCGCAAACAGCAGCGGCACCGGCGAGAACCGATTGCTGAGAATCGCGCGTTCGTGGCTGAAAGCCCGGAAGCCGTGTTCGCCGTGGCTGGCGCCGATCCCCGATGAGTTGACCCCGCCAAAGGGCAGGGCCGGGTGGCTGGCGTGGAGCATGGTGAGGTTCACCCCGACGCCACCCGACGAGGTCGATGCGATCACCCGGTCAACCAGATTCCGGTCGCGCTCGAAGATATAGAGTGCCAGCGGTTTGGGCCGGGCATTGATCCGGTCGATCACCTCGGTGATATCTCGATACGGCAGGATCGGCAGGACCGGGCCGAAAATCTCTTCGTGGTCGATCTGCATATCGGGCGTCACCGCCTCGATCAGCGTCGGGGCCAGCCTTGTGCCGTTGCCCTCGCCACCATGGACGATCCGCGCACCTTGCGCGGTGGCACCGTCGATCAGGCCGCGCAATCGTCCGGCGTGACGGTCGCTGACGATGCCGGCCAGATCGGGGCTGGCGGCACCGGTGCCGTGGGTCGCGGCGATCCGGGCGCGCAGGGCAGCCACGAACGCCTCGTGCTGGCTGTCATGCACAAATACGTGATCGGGCGCGATGCAGGTCTGCCCGGCATTGGCGAATTTTCCGAAAGCGACCCACTTGGCCGCCCCGGCGATATCGGCGCCGGGGCCGATAATGGTGGGTGACTTGCCCCCGAGTTCGAGCGTCACCGACGCCAGCGTCCTGGCCGCCGCCGCCATCACGATCTTGCCCACCTCGGGGCTGCCGGTGAAAAAGATATGGTCGAAGGGCAGGGCCAGCAGCGCCTGCGCCGCGTCCTTGTCGCCCTCGACAACAGTCACGAGGTCGGGCGGAAAGGTCTCCGCAACGATCCGGGCGATCAGCGCCGAGGTGGCCGGGGTCAGCTCGGAGGGTTTGAGGATCGCGGTGTTGCCCGCCGCCAGTGCCGAGATGAGCGGCGAGACCGCAAGGTTGAACGGATAATTCCACGGCGAGATGATCAGCGCCGTGCCGCGCGGCTCAGGCCGCACCCTGGCCGTCGTGCCCAGCGTGGACAGCGCGGGTGCCACCCGGCGCGGCCGCATCCAGCGCCGCAGCTGGCGCAGGGCGTGGGCCAGTTCGATCTGCACCGGCAGGATCTCGGTCAGCACCACTTCGGCGGCGGGCTTGCCGAAATCGGCACCGATGGCGGCGACAATGGCGGCCTCGTTGCGCCCGATCGCATCGCGCAGCGCCACCAGCGCCGCCCGCCGTTCGGCCAGCCCGAACGATGTCCGCCGCGCCGCGACGCTGGCTTTCTGGGTGGCGAAGAGGTCGTTGGGAGATTTTTTGGGGCTGGGCGTGGTCATGGCCGCTACTCGAATCGCATTGGCCCGACAGGACGCCGGTTTGGGCCCGATTGCAACCGTGCCGCCGCGACGGGTCAGGCGCGAAAGCTGTGCCACGCAGGCACAACCATGGCTTGAATGCGCCACCCGCCGATGGCGTTCGGAGCCCTGCGTCGGGCCGGCTTCGTCGGCGCTTTATGGCTGATTTTCCAACGTTTGCAGCCTGACCGCACGGCAGCCGCGCACGGAAAATACGGATTCACTGTTGTAATTTTTCGCCTCTTCGTGTTGGCTTTGATCAAAAGAAAAACCGACAGGGAAATAGGGGGTCACTTGACCGACCAGGATAGCAACGACGGTTTCGTCGTCTTTGATCGTGTGCAAAAAAGCTACGACGGCGAAACGCTCGTCGTGAAGGATTTGAACCTCTCGATAGGCAAAGGTGAGTTTTTGACTCTGCTTGGCCCGTCCGGGTCCGGCAAGACCACCTGCCTGATGATGCTCGCGGGGTTTGAGACCGCCACCCATGGCGACATCCGGCTCGATGGCACGCCAATCAACAACATCCCACCCCACAAGCGCGGCATCGGCATGGTGTTCCAGAACTACGCGCTGTTTCCGCACATGACGGTGGGCGAGAACCTGTCATTTCCGCTCGAAGTGCGCGGGATGGGCAAATCGGAGCGCGAAGCCAAGGTCAAGCGCGCGCTCGAGATGGTGCAGATGGGCGACTTCGCCAACCGCCGCCCGGCGCAGCTTTCGGGCGGCCAGCAGCAGCGGATCGCGCTGTCGCGGGCGCTGGTGTTCGAGCCCGAGCTGGTGCTGATGGATGAGCCGCTGGGCGCGCTCGACAAGCAGTTGCGCGAGCATATGCAGTTCGAGATCACCCGGCTCGCTCACCAGCTTGGCATTACCACCGTCTACGTCACCCACGACCAGACCGAGGCGCTGACGATGTCGGACCGCGTGGCGGTGTTCGACGATGGCCGCATCCAGCAGCTCGATCCGCCGGATGTGCTGTATGAGAAGCCGAAAAACAGCTTCGTGGCCCAGTTTATCGGCGAAAACAACACGCTGGTGGGCGAAGTTGTCGAGATGCATGAGCACAAATGCGTGGTGCGGCTCGATGATGGCGAGGTGTTCGACGCCAACCCGGTCAATGTTCACAACGTCGGTGACAAGACCAGGGTTTCGATCCGGCCCGAGCGGGTGGAATACAATCTCGACCGGATGACCAAGGGCGCGCATACGCTCCATGCCGAGGTGCTCGAATTCGTCTACATGGGCGATATTTTCCGCACCCGCCTGAAAGTGGCGGGCAATGAAGAGTTCATCATCAAGACTCGCAATGCCCCCGACCAGCCCCGCCTAAAGCCGGGCGAGAAGATCGAAATCGGCTGGCTGCCCGAGGATTGCAGGGCGCTGGACGCCTGATCGCAATCCCGTGCCCGGCATCCGGGCGCGGGATCGTATCCTCGCGCTTACGCCCGGAGCGCGGGGACTTCACATAAGACGGGACGTTCAAGGGAGACTCAAATGAAGTTCACCAAGACGATATTCACCAGTTCGGCGGTGGCGCTGGCCGCTGGCGGCGCATTCGCGCAGGACATGGCCAACGAGATGACGCTGGTGTCCTGGGGCGGCGCCTATCAGGCCAGCCAGGTCAATGCCTATGTCGAGCCCTATCTCGCCATGCACCCCGAAGTGACGGTGATCTGGGATGAAAGCTCGGCCGAGGCCGTTGCCAAGCTGCGCGCCCAGAACGAGGCCAACAACCTGACCTGGGATCTCGTAGATGCCACCGCCGCCGATGCGATGCGCCTGTGCGACGAAGGCCTGGCGATGGAAGTCGATCACGACGAAATCCTCGCCCCGGCGCCCGATGGCACCCCCGCAAGCGAAGATTTCGGCGATATGATCGTCAGCGACTGCTTCATTCCGCAGATCGCCTATTCCTACACATTCGGCTATCGCAACGATGTCGAGGCCTGGAACGGCGCCGAGCCGACGAGCGTGTGCGATGTGTTTGATCTGGACACCTTCCCCGGCAAGCGCAGCCTCGAACGCCGCCCGCACAACAACATGGAATGGGCGCTGATCTGCGATGGCGTGCCGCGCGACGAGGTCTATGACGTGCTTGAGACCCCGGAAGGGCAGGACCGCGCCCTCGCCAAGCTCGACACGATCAAGGACGAGACCATCTGGTGGACCGCCGGCGCCGATACGCCGCAGCTTCTCGCCGATGGCGAGATCGTCTTCGGGTCGACCTATAACGGCCGTCTGTTCAGCGTGATCGTCGAGCAGAACCAGCCCGTCAGCATGATGTGGGACAGCCAGTCCTTCGACCTTGACGGCTGGATCGTTCCCACCGGCCTGCCGGAAGACCGGCTCGCTCGCGTGCTCGACTTCCTCTACTTCGCGACCGACACGCAGCGTCTTGCCGACCAGGCGAAATACATCTCCTACGGCCCGGCGCGCAAATCCTCCGCGCCGCTGGTGGGGATGCATGCGGAACTGGGCATCGACATGGCGCCGCACATGCCGACCAACCCGGAGAACGCCGTCAACTCTTTCGTGCAGAACTACGAATGGTGGGCGGACTACCGCGACGATATCGACGCGAAGTTCCAGGCCTGGCTGGCCCAGTAACGACAAACGGAAGGGGCCCGATGCGGCCCCTTCCACCCCCGGATTTCGAGCGGGTGGCAACGGTTCAGTTCCTTGGCCGCCCGAGATGAGACCAAGAACAACAGGCGCAAGCCGACAGGGATGACATGAGCGATACGACGCAGACCGGCCCGGTTCTGGCGGCCGACGGCAGCCCCCTCAAACGCAGTCTGGCACGGGCGCTCCGGCGCCAGAAATTGCGCGCGCTGATGCTGGTCGCCCCGCTTCTTCTGTTCGTGCTGGTGGCGTTCATCCTGCCGGTTGCCGACATGCTCTATCGCTCCGTCGAGAACGGCATCGTCGCCGATACCCTGCCGCGCACCGTCGTGGCGGTGGCCGACTGGGATGCCGACAGCGGCGAGATGCCGGGCGAGCCGGTCTTCGCGGCGCTGGCGGCCGACCTTCAGGTGGCCGAAGAGGCCAAGACCCATACCCGCGTCGGCGGCCGTCTGAACTACGAGCATCCCGGCGTGTCCTCGCTGTTTCGCAAGGCCGGCCGCTCGGTGTCGAAATGGGACATCAAAGCCGATGCCCCGTTCCGCGAGAAGTTTCTGGAAATGGACGACGGCTGGGGCGACCCGGAGATCTGGCGCACGATCCAGACCTACTCGCCGCGCGTGACCCCCGGCTATTTCCTCAATGCCGTCGACATGCAGGTCGGCACCGAAGGCCCGGAGATGCGGCCCGAGAACGAGCGCATCTACATGACGCTGTTCCAGCGGACGCTGTTCATGTCGCTGGTGATCACATTCAGCTGCATCGTGCTTGCCTATCCGGTGGCCTGGCTGCTGGCCAACCTGCCGATGCGCCAGGCCAACGTGCTGATGATCCTCGTGCTCCTGCCATTCTGGACATCGCTGCTGGTGCGCACCTCGGCGTGGAAGATCCTGCTGCAACAGCAAGGCGTCATCAACGATGTGCTGGTCTGGATCGGGCTGGTGGCCGATGACAGCCGGCTGGTGATGATCAACAACCAGTTCGGCACCATCGTGGCGATGACGCATATCCTGCTGCCGTTCATGATCCTGCCGATGTATTCGGTGATGCAGACGATTCCGCCGTCCTACCTGCGTGCCGCCAAGAGCCTTGGCGCGACCGACTGGACGGCGTTCTGGCGAGTCTACTTCCCGCAGACGGTGCCGGGGATCGGGGCGGGGTCGATCCTCGTCTTCATCCTGGCGATCGGCTACTACATCACGCCCCTGCTCGTCGGCGGCACCACCGGCACGTTCATCTCGAACCGGATCGCCTTTCACATCTCGACCTCGCTGAACTGGGGTCTTGCCGCGGCGCTTGGCACGATCCTTCTGGTGGTGGTGCTGGTGCTCTACTGGGCCTACGACAAGATCGTCGGCATCGACAACGTGAAGTTGGGATAACGACCATGAGCGGACTTCCTCCCTATGCCTCCACCGGCCAGCGGATCTGGTATTATGCCTTCCGGGTGATCTGCGGACTGGTCTTTTTCTTCCTGATCGCGCCGATCGTGGTGATCATCCCGCTCAGTTTCAACGCCGAGAACTTCTTCACCTTCACGCCCGAGATGCTGCGGCTGGACCCGGACGGGTATTCGCTCAAGCATTACCGCGATTTCTTCTCGAGCCCGGATTGGCAGCAGGCGCTGCGCAACTCGTTCATGATCGCGCCCGCAGCCACGATCCTGTCGGTCGGCTTCGGCACGCTGGCGGCGATCGGCCTCAGCCAGCCGCATATCCCGTTTCGCCGGGCGATCATGGCGATCCTGATCTCGCCGATGATCGTGCCGCTGATCATCTCGGCGGCGGGGATGTATTTCTTCTACTCCCGCATCGGCTTGCAGGGGACCTACTGGGGCGTGGTGCTGGCCCATGCCGCTCTGGGCATTCCCTTCGTGATCATCACCGTGACCGCCACGCTGGTGGGCTTCGACCGCTCGCTGACGCGGGCGGCGGCCAACATGGGCGCCAACCCGGTGACCACCTTTTTCCGGGTCCAGATGCCGCTGATCCTGCCAGGCGTGATCTCCGGCGCGCTCTTTGCCTTCATCACCTCGTTCGACGAGGTGGTGGTGGTGCTCTTCGTCGGCTCCGCCGGGCAGAAAACCCTGCCGTGGCAGATGTTCCTCGGCCTGCGCGAGCAGATCAGCCCGACGATCCTCGCCGTGGCGACGATCCTGGTGGCGATCTCGATCCTGCTGCTGACCACCGTCGAGCTTCTGCGCCGCCGCTCCGAGCGGCTGCGCGGCCTGTCGCCGGGCTGAGGCGGCCTGCCCGGAAGCGACCTGCGCAACGGCCCGGACTTTTTCAAAAAGTCCGGGCCGGATTCTTTCCAAGAATCCGGCCTGCGCTCCGCTTCGGTCAACGAGATGTTAACGGCTATCGGGCTAGGAGAAGAGCAAAGGGCGTTCTCGGCCTTGCAGCCCCCCGACCGCGTGATTAGGATTCAGGCAACACCGGGCGGAGGCCCCGGCCAATCGACAGTAAAGGCAGGACAGTATGCACGACCCCCTTGAGACCTACATGAACACCCTGGTGCCGATGGTGGTCGAGCAGACCAGCCGGGGCGAGCGGGCCTACGACATCTTCTCGCGCCTGTTGAAAGAGCGGATCATTTTCCTCAATGGCCCGGTGCATGATGGCATGTCGAGCCTGATCTGCGCCCAGCTCCTGTTTCTCGAGGCCGAAAATCCGTCGAAAGAGATCGCGATGTATATCAACTCGCCGGGCGGGGTGGTGACTTCCGGGCTCTCGATTTACGACACGATGCAGTATATCCGGCCCAAGGTCTCGACCCTGGTGATCGGGCAGGCGGCCTCGATGGGGTCGTTGCTGCTGACTGCGGGCGAGAAGGGGATGCGCTTTTCGCTGCCCAACAGCCGGATCATGGTGCACCAGCCCTCCGGCGGCTATCAGGGCCAGGCGACCGATATCATGATCCACGCCAAGGAAACCCAGAAGCTCAAGGATCGGCTGAACGCGATCTACGTGCGCCACACCGGCAACAAGCTCAAGGATGTCGAGGCGGCGCTGGAGCGCGATAACTTCATGGATCCCGAAGAGGCGAAGAAATGGGGCCTGATCGACGAAATCCTCGAAGCCCGCGCCGTGCCGGATGACGGTGACAAGTAAGCTGTTGCCGCCCGGACGCAGCCGGGGAATTTGGCGTTGTGCCTCGAAAACCGGTGCCCTAAGCTTGGGGCATCGGGGCAATTGGGCCTTTCGGGGCAAACAGGAACGGGGCGGTCGCGCTCCAGGGGAACGACAATATGGCGAATAATTCCTCCGGCGGAGACAGCAAGAACACCCTCTATTGCTCGTTCTGCGGCAAGAGCCAGCACGAGGTGCGCAAGCTGATTGCGGGCCCGACGGTGTTCATCTGCGATGAATGCGTCGAGCTGTGCATGGACATCATCCGCGAGGAGACCAAGGGTTCTGGTCTGAAATCCACCGATGGCGTGCCGACACCGCAGGAAATCTGCGATGTGCTCGACGATTACGTGATCGGCCAGAGCCACGCCAAACGGGTGCTCTCGGTGGCGGTGCACAACCATTACAAGCGGCTCAATCACGCCGCCTCCAATGCCGACGATATCGAGCTTTCGAAATCCAACATCCTGCTGATCGGGCCCACCGGCTCGGGCAAGACGCTGCTGGCGCAAACGCTGGCGCGGATTCTCGATGTGCCCTTCACCATGGCCGACGCGACCACGCTCACCGAAGCGGGCTATGTCGGCGAAGACGTGGAAAACATCATCCTCAAGCTGCTTCAGGCATCGGAATACAATGTCGAGCGGGCGCAGCGCGGCATCGTCTATATCGACGAGGTCGACAAGATCACCCGCAAGTCCGACAATCCCTCGATCACCCGCGACGTGTCGGGCGAGGGGGTGCAGCAGGCGCTGCTGAAGATCATGGAAGGCACGGTGGCCAGTGTCCCGCCGCAGGGCGGGCGCAAGCATCCGCAGCAGGAATTCCTGCAAGTGGACACCACCAACATCCTGTTCGTCTGCGGCGGCGCTTTTGCCGGGCTCGACAAGATCATCGCCCATCGCGGCAAGGGCACCTCGATCGGCTTCGGCGCCGATGTGAAGGACAATGACACCCGAGGCGTCGGCGAAGTGTTCCAGGAGCTGGAGCCGGAAGACCTGCTGAAGTTCGGGCTGATCCCCGAATTCGTCGGCCGCCTGCCGGTGATCGCCACCCTGGGCGACCTCGACGAAGAGGCGCTGGTGACGATCCTGACCCAGCCGAAGAACGCGCTGGTCAAGCAATACCAGCGGCTGTTCGACATCGAGGGCGCCAAGCTCACCTTCACCGAAGATGCGCTGAAAGCGATCTCCAAGCGTGCCATCGCCCGCAAGACCGGGGCGCGCGGCCTGCGCTCGATCATGGAAGATATCCTGCTCGATACGATGTTCGAACTGCCGAGCATGGACAGCGTCGACGAGGTGGTGGTGAACGAGGAGGCGGTGAATTCCGACGCCAAGCCGCTGATCATCTACGCCGACACCAAGGAAGGCAAATCCTCGGCAAGCTGAGCCGGGCGACGATCGGATCGGGATGGGCCGCCTTCGGGCGGCTCGTTCGTTTTCCGGCCCCGGAACATGGGCAGATGCGCCCCCTTGCGCCGGGTCGTCAAACCCGCTTTCTTCTGCCCGACACGCAGATCTTCGTGAAAGGCCCGGCCATGACCCGCCAGCACATCTCGTCCGGTTCTCCGTTCGAAACCCGGATCGGATATTCCCGCGCCGTGGTGCAGGATGGCTGGATATTCGTCGCCGGCACCACCGGCTATGACTACGCCAGCATGACGATGCCCGAGAACGTGGTCGATCAGGCCCGCAACACCCTTGCCACCATCGAAAAGGCGCTGGCCGAAGCGGGTGCCAGCCTCGATGACGTGGTGAGGGTGCGCTACCTGTTGCCCGATCCGGCCGATTTCGAGCCATGTTGGCCGGTGCTGCGCGCCGCCTTCGCCACTGCCCGGCCCGCCGCCACGATGATGGTGACCCGGCTGATGACGCCGGAAATGAAGATCGAAATCGAGGTCACGGCCAGGCAGCCATGAGCGGGCCGGGTGGCGATGCCCCGCCGCCGAAACCGGCCGCGCCCGGATTGGCACTGGACCTTGCCGCCCCCTTGCGCCATATGGGAACCAACGATGCGGAGGTTTCCATGCGGTTCATTCTGTCGCTCATCACATGGTATCATGGCGAGACCCTTGGCACCCGGCTCATGACCCGGTTCCGGGGCGTGAAGGTGGGTGAAGACGATCAGGGCAACCGCTACTATCGCAACAGCGACGACAGCCGCCGCTGGGTGATCTATGCCGACGAGCCGGAAGCCTCGAAGGTGCCCGCCGCCTGGCATGGCTGGCTGCATCGCACCTTCAACGAGAATCCCGCCGAGCAGCCGCTTGCGCACAAGACCTGGGAAAAACCGCATCACGAGAACCTCACCGGCACCGTCGCCGCCTATGCCCCGTCCGGTTCGCTGCGGCGCGATGCCCATGGCGAGCGGCACGACTACGAGGCGTGGCAGCCGGAATAGGCGGGCCAGTCAGGTGCGGATAACTTTTCAGACAGACCTGCTTGGCTTGGCGCGCCGCGCGTCCGGCGCCGCCGCCGTCGCGCTTGCGCTTGGCCTTGCTGGCACCATCGCCGGGCCGCTCGCGGCGCAGATCATCGTTGTGCCGCTCGATCCCGTCGATCCCGACGAGGTAATGCCTGTCGATCCCGATGCGATGGAGCCGCTGCCCGATGGCGGCTTCCAACTCGAAGACGGGATCATCCTCGATGACGGCACCGTGCTCGACCCGATAGAGCCGTATCAGCCGCCGGCACCGGGCTCGGTCGTCGGCGAAGACGTGATGACCGTCGAGGAAGACGTGGTGGTGACCGGCACCGGCGCGATGCTCAAGGGCCTCGACAAGCTCGCGGGTACGGTGGAAGACCTCACCCTTGCCAGCGGCGAGACCGTGGGGCTGGGCTGGCTTCAGATCACCCTCGGCGAATGCCGCTACCCGGTCGATAACCCCTCGGGTGATGCCTATGCCTGGCTGGTGATCCGCGAAGAAGCCGGTGCGGCGCCGATTTTCGAAGGCTGGATGATCGCCTCATCCCCGGCGCTGAACGCGCTCGATCACGCCCGGTTCGATGTCTGGGTGACAAACTGCACCACCGAATGAGGGTCGGGCAGCGGCTTTGAGAGAATCTCGGCCGCCGGTTCCACCATCGCCGCATCCAGCATCTTGTGATACTCGGCGCGCGTGACCTCGACCGCGCCCAGCGTGGCGAGGTGTTCGGTGACGAACTGGGTGTCGAACAGCTCGAACCCGGTGCGGCCGAGATGGGCGACCAGCGTGGCCAGAGCCACTTTCGAGGCGTCGGTTTCGGTGCTGAACATGCTCTCGCCGAAAAACACCCGCCCCAGCGCCACGCCATACACGCCGCCCACCAGCCGGTCGCCGTCCCAGGCTTCGACGGAATGGGCAAAGCCCATCCGGTGCAGCGCGAAGTAGGCGCGAAAGATGGTGTCGTTGATCCAGGTTTCATCGCGGTCGGCACAGCTGCGCACCACGTCTTCGAACGCCATGTCGAGCGTCAGGTCGAACGGCTTGCGCAGGATCCTGCGCCGGAGCGAGCGCGACAGGTGAAAGCCGTTGATTGGCAGGATGCCCCTACGCTCGGGATCGACCCAGAACACACGTGGATCGTCGCGAGACTCCGACATCGGAAACACGCCGGCGGCATAGGCACGGAGCAATAGCTCGGGGGCGAGCCGCGTGGTCTGCAAGGGGGTTACCCCATGTTGGTTTCGAGCCAGCGTTCGAGCCAGTGGATGTTGTAATTGCCGGCGCGAATGTCGGGCTCCTGCAACAACGCGTGAAACAGCGGCACGGTGGTATCGACGCCATCGACAATCAGCTCACCCAGCGCGCGTTCGAGCCGCGAGAGCGCCTCGGCCCGGTCGCGGCCATGCACGATCAGCTTGCCGATCAGGCTGTCGTAGTAGGGCGGGATCGTATAGCCGTCATAAAGTGCCGAATCCATCCGCACGCCAAGCCCGCCGGGCACGTGATACTGCGTGATCCTGCCGGGGCAGGGGGAAAAGTTGGGTAACCGTTCGGCGTTGATCCGGATCTCGATCGCGGCGCCATTGACCACCAGATCGTCCTGTCCGAACGAGAGCGGCAGGCCTTCGGCGACGCGGATCTGTTCGCGCACCAGATCGACGCCAAAGATCGCCTCGGTGACCGGGTGTTCGACCTGAAGCCGGGTGTTCATCTCGATAAAGAAGAACTCGCCGTCCTCGTAGAGAAATTCGATCGTGCCCGCGCCGGAATAGCCCATCCTGGCGATGGCGTTGGCGCAGATCCCGCCGATCCGGGCGCGTTCTTCGCTGCTGATGGCGGGGCCGGGGGCCTCTTCAAACACCTTCTGGTGGCGGCGCTGAAGCGAGCAATCGCGTTCGCCGAGATGCACCCCGCCGCCCTTGCCGTCGCCAAAGACCTGGATTTCGATGTGACGCGGCTTCTGGAGATATTTCTCCATATACACCTCGTCATTGCCGAAAGCGGCCTTGGATTCGCTGCGCGCGGTGCGAAAGGCGGTTTCGAGATCCTTCTCGGTTGCGGCAACCTTCATGCCGCGTCCGCCGCCGCCCGCCGTGGCCTTGATGATGACCGGATAGCCCATCTCGGCGGCCACCGCCTTCGCGGTTTCGAGGTCGGGCACACCGCCGTCGGAGCCGGGCACCACCGGGATGCCGAGCGCCTTGGCGGTTTCCTTGGCGGTGATCTTGTCGCCCATCTGCCGGATATGCTCGGCGCTGGGGCCGATGAAGGTCAGATCATGGTCCTCGACGATCTGCACGAAATTGGCGTTTTCCGAAAGAAAGCCATAGCCGGGGTGGATCGCCTGGGCACCGGTGATTTCGCAAGCCGCGATGATCGACGGGATCGACAGGTAGCTGTCGGTGCTCGGGGGTGGGCCGATGCACACCGATTCGTCGGCCATGCGCACATGCATCGCATCGGCATCGGCGGTGGAATGGACGGCGACGGTCTTGATCCCCATCTCGCGGGCCGCACGGATCACCCGAAGCGCGATTTCGCCCCTGTTGGCGATCAGGATCTTGTCGAACATGGGTGGTCCCTCGGCTTACTCGATGATCATCAGCGGCGCGCCGAATTCGACCGGGGCGCCATCCTCGACGAGGATACGCTTGACCGTGCCGGCTCTGGGGGCCGGAATCTGGTTCATCGTCTTCATCGCCTCGATGATGAGCAGGGTATCGCCCTCCGACACGGTATCGCCGACCTTGGTAAAGGCCGGGGCGCCCGGTTCGGACTGCATGTAGACGGTGCCGACCATCGGCGAGGTGACCGCGCCGGGATGGCTGGCGGGATCGCCGTCATTGCCGGTGCTGGCAACGGCCGCCGGGGCCGGGGCGGCACTTTGGGCCGGTGCCGGAGCGGGGGCCGGGGCGGCGTAGACCTGGGCCGTGGTGCTGGTTGCCCGGCTCACCCGGACTTTCAGCTTGTCGGCTTCCCCGTATTCGCGTTTCACTTCAAGCTCTGTGAGACCATTCTCGTCCAGCAGCTCGGCGAGCGCCTGGATGAATGCCACGTCGTTATCCCGCGTCGTTTTCGCCATGCCTTCCTCAACCATTGCCTGTGCCCGCGCCTTGGCGGGCTATTGGTATTCGTTCGGTTATACGGCGGGGAAGGGCGCGTGGAAAGCGCACTTTCGCAGGCTGGCGCGCTCGCGCCGGGGCTGCGCCGACTTTCTTTGGCCGGCAACGAGGCACGCGGTAACAATCCTGCGGAGCGGGGCGCGGTGCTTTAGGAATCCTGCTCAGGCGCCCTGTTTGGGGCCGGGGAGCCGCGGCTGGCGAGCGATGGCGGGAGGGCGGTCTCGGGCTGCGGCGCGGGCTGAATGGCGGCGGTGTCGCGCGATTGGGTGCGCGCGGCCTCGACCCGGGCAATGGCCTGGTTGATTCCGGCTTCGGCCTCCAGCAGATTCATCTGGAATGTGGGCGGCGGACCTGCGGGCAGGCCACGGCGCTGCATTTCATGGCGCAAAGCGGCGCTGTCGCGCGCCTCGGCGGCGGGACGTCCCGGCTCGGCATGTTGGCGGTTGTCGCTGGTCGCGCCCTGTGCATCGCGGCCCGGCGTGACCTTGCCGACATGCGCCATCCGGTAGGCTGGCAGCTCTGCGGCAGACGCCAGCGCGTTCAGAGGATTGAAACCTGGAAATTCCATGCCCGGCTCCGTTGTTCGGAGCCCCCACCGTAGTCGCTGCAAGACTACACCGGGCCTCGCGAAAGCCCTACGAAAACCGAACAGGTTGGTTAAACGCGTCTTACCCGCTGCTGGCCACAGGCGCGGTCAGCGCGGCGCGGTAGAACCGGGTCAGGAAGACTTCGGCATCGTCGAAATGGCTGTTGTCGCGGGGTTGCAGGATGCCCCGCACCTGGGCGTCGAAGTCGGCGTAGTGCTGGGTTGTCGCCCAGATCGAGAAGATCAGGTGATAAGGGTCGAGCGGCGCGATCTTGCCGGCCTCCGACCAGCGCCGGATGATCGCGGCTTTCTCGTCCACGAGGTCTTTCAGCATCCCGGTGATCTCGGTGCCGAACCGGGGTGCGCCCTGCACCACCTCGTTGGCGAACAACCGGCTTTCGCGCGGCATCGTGCGCGACATTTGCAGCTTGCGGCAGACATAGTCGAGGATCGCTTCGATCGGGTCACCCTCGTCGGAAAAGGCGCGCAGCGGCTCCAGCCAGACATCCATCAGCCCACTGAGCAATTCCTGGTGAATCGCCTCCTTGGAGGGGAAATAGTAGAGCACGTTGGGCTTTGACAGACCGGCGGCCTGGGCGATCTGGTCCAGCGTCGCGCCGCGAAACCCGTGTTGCGAGAACACGTCCAGCGCGGCCTCGAGGATCGCGGCGCGGTTCTTCTCCTGAATGCGGGTCCGGGGCCGGTCTTCTGCCATGATCTCTCCCTTGCACGAGCGTCCAGACTGCCCGCAGCGGGGGGCATTTTCAATCATTTGGTCGAAAAAATATGCAGGCCGGCTTTTGCCGTTGTCGGATCGGCCTTAAGCGGGGGATCGGCGACGTGTATCCCTATCATTTTTGCGACGGCTTTGTGCTATATCTCGCCTGTATTCCGAGCGCCACTTGATATTTCTCAATAACCGCGGTGCCGATGACCGCGGCAACGGCTCGCAGCGCGTTGATGTCGGATCGGCGACCGTGATGAACCGTTTTGCCGCTGCCGGGCACTGAGTCATATCGGAACGGAAAGGGCAACGATGTCGGCGAAGGAGCGCGCGCTGGACGCCTATCTGGTGGCGTCTGCCCGGACCGGTGACCGACGCGCCATGGCGCGACTGGTTGCGCTGCGTGGCCCGCGCCTGTTGGCTCACGCGACGCGGTTGCTGGGTGAGCGCGAGGGCGCGCATGATGTGGTGCAGGAGGCATGGGTTGAAATCCTGCGTAACCTAAAGGGGTTACGTGACGAATCCCTGTTCCTGCCCTGGGCGCTCCGGATCGTGTCGCGCCGGGTGGCGCGCAAGATCGGGCGGCGCCAACGTGGCCGCAAGTTGGCCGACGCGATGCAGGCCGAGGCCGAGCCTGCCGTAGCCGAGGCCGGGCCCGACGAGGTGGACGCCGCCCGCGTGCGCGCCGCCATTGCCACCCTGCCGCCGGTGCAGGCGGCGACGGTGGCGCTGTTCTACCTCGAAGACCTGACCGTCACCGAGGTGGCGACGGCGCTCGACGTGCCGGTGGGCACGGTAAAGACAAGGCTCATGCATGCGCGCAAACGGTTGCGCGCCGAACTGGAAGGACAGGACCATGGACAAGCTTGACCAGTTGATCGCCGAGGCGCTGTCGGAGGAAGATCGCGCCATCATGGAAGAAACCGCCCAACGCGGGGTTCTGACCGAGTTTCTGGACCAGCTTTCCGGTCGCAACGCCTGGCTGCAGTGGATCAGTTATCTCTATATCGCGGTGTTCGTCGGGCTGTTCGTCTGGGCCGGGTGGCAATTCTTCACCGCGACCGATCCGCTGGTGGCGGTGAAATGGGGCCTCGGCGCCGTTCTCAGCATGTTGGTTGTCGGGATGGTGAAGCTCTATCTCTTCTCCGAAGTGCAGACCGAACGGGTGCTGCGCGAAGTCAAGCGTCTGGCGCTGATCATCGCGGCGCGCGAGAAGTAGGCGGAGCCGGTCCGGACTGTTTGCGCCCCGCCACGGCCAATCATAACGCCCGCCCCGCGGCCGCGCGGGCAAGCGCAGACGCTGGGGTTCGTGGTCGGGGCCGTCGCCGCGCCCTAGCGGCAGCGGCGTTTTTCGTAGCGACCTTTGCCCACGGCGTAGGCGCATTCGCCAGTGAGCGCGTTGCGGGCCACCAGCGTGCCCACGGCAGCGCCGGCGAGAACGGTGACGACGGTCCAGCCGGCGCTGGCGCTGAGCGCCGACGCGGTAAGCAGTCCGGCGGTGCCGCCAAGAACGCCTCCTGTCACTTGCCGCTGTCCGGGCGTCATCGTCGTGCATCCGGCAAGCGCGATCGCGACCACCGCGACAAGCATCGTGATTGTCCTGCGCATCTGGTTCTCCTCGCTTCTGCGTGAGCCTGTAGACTGAGGATCGAGTGTATCGTCACCGTGGGCCCGGTCAACGTCGAGCGTGCCGGAGGGCATCGACGGGCGAAAACAAGCCGGTGGTGGCGGCCATGGGTGAAACGAAAACGGCCGGCTCCCGCAGGACCCGGCCGCTCTCCTCCCAGCAATCCCGAGGGATTACTTGTTCATGCGGTTGTCGATCAGATCCTCGACCACGCCGGGATCGGCCAGCGTCGAGGTATCGCCGAGGGCGCCGAAGTCGTTTTCGGCGATCTTGCGCAGGATGCGGCGCATGATCTTGCCCGAGCGGGTTTTCGGCAGGCCGGGGGCCCACTGGATGTGGTCGGGCTTGGCGATCGGGCCAATCTCCTTGCGCACCCAGGCCACCAGCTCGTCCCGCAGCTCGTCGGTGTAGGCGACGCCTTCCATCAGGGTCACGTAGCAATAGATGCCCTGTCCCTTCAACGCGTGCGGGAAGCCGACCACGGCAGCTTCGGCCACCTTGGCATGGGCGACCAGCGCGCTTTCGACCTCGGCGGTGCCCATCCGGTGACCCGAGACGTTGATCACGTCATCGACGCGGCCGGTGATCCAGTAGTCGCCATCAGCGTCGCGGCGGCAGCCGTCGCCGGAGAAGTAGTAGCCCTTGTAGTCGGCGAAGTAGGTTTTCACGAAGCGGTCATGGTTGCGGAACACCGAGCGCATCTGGCCGGGCCAGCTGTCCTTGATGCAGAGCACACCCTCGCATTGGGTCTCGGTGATTTCCTTGCCGGTCTGGGGGTCGAGCACAACCGGCTGGACGCCGAAGAAGGGCTTCATCGCCGCGCCCGGCTTGGTGGCATGGGCGCCGGGCAGGGGGGTCAGCATGTGGCCGCCGGTTTCGGTTTGCCACCAGGTATCGACGATCGGGCGGGTGCCCTTGCCGACCACCTCGTTATACCATTCCCAGGCTTCCGGGTTGATCGGCTCGCCGACCGAGCCCAGCACCTTGAGCGACGACAGGTCGTAGCGCTCGACCGGCTCGCTGCCATGGCGCATCAGGGCGCGGATGGCGGTGGGGGCGGTGTAGAACTGGTTGACCTTGTGCTTCTCGCAGACCTGCCAGAACCGGCCGACATCGGGATAGGTCGGCACGCCTTCGAACATCAGCGTGGTGGCACCGTTGGCGAGCGGGCCATAGACGATGTAGCTGTGGCCGGTGACCCAGCCGACATCGGCAGTGCACCAATACACGTCGCCGTCGTGGTAATCGAAGGTGTATTCATGCGTCATCGCGGCATAGAGCAGATAGCCGCCGGTGGTGTGCAGCACGCCCTTGGGCGTGCCGGTGGAGCCCGAGGTGTAGAGGATGAACAGCGGGTCTTCGGCGTTCATCACTTCCGGCTCGCAAGTCTCGGAGGCCTTCTCGAACAGCGCGGTGTAGCCGATATCGACGCCATCTTCCATGTGCACGTCGCCGCCGGTGCGCTCGACCACGAGGGTCTTGACCGGGCCGGTAATCTCGCGGGCCTTGTCGACATTGGCCTTGAGCGGGGTGTTGCGCCCGCCGCGCGGGGCCTCGTCGGCGGTAACGATGAGGGCGGCGTCACTGTCCTTGACCCGGCTCGCCAGTGCCTCGGGCGAGAAGCCCGCGAAGACGATCGAATGGGTCGCGCCGATGCGCGCGCAGGCCAGCATGGCATAGGCGGCCTCGGGAATCATCGGCATGTAAAGCACCACCCGGTCGCCCTTCTTGACGCCGAGCTCGTGGTAGATATTGGCGAACTTGTTCACGTTCACCGACAATTCCTTGTAGGTGATGTGCTTGGTGACGTTGGGATCATCGGCTTCCCAGATGATCGCCACCTGGTCGCCGCGAGTCGCAAGATGGCGGTCGACGCAGTTGACCGACACGTTCAGTTCGCCGTCCTCGAACCACTTGATCGACACATCCGGGTATTCGAAGGTGCTGTTCTTGATCTTGGTCGGTTTCTTGAACCAGTCCAGCCGTTCGGCGGCCTCGGCCCAGAACCCGTCGGGATCGTTCACCGACCGGGCATACATCTCATCGTATTTCGCGGCATCAATATGCGCGTGCTTGACGAATTCCGGCGAGGGCTGGTGAATTTTTACTTCGGTCATGCTTTCCTCCTGCACCCACCCCTCCCGGGCAGGCAATCTTCCGCGCCATCCGGACTGCGCGGGCGCGCGGGATGACGGCTTGATGGCACATCATGCGAATTTGGCGATGATCTAGATCAGATCGCCAGGTATTCGTGCCGAAGGCTCTCGTTGTCGAGAACCTCCTGGGCGGTGCCGTCGAACACCACGGTGCCAGTATCGAGGATCACGGCGCGATCGGCCAGCGCCAGCGCCCGCACCGCGTTCTGCTCCACCAGCACGGTGGTGATACCCTGGGCCTTGATGATGTTCAGCGTCTTTTCGATCTCGTCGACGATGACCGGGGCAAGGCCCTCGTAGGGTTCATCGAGCAGCAGAAGCTTGAGGTCGCGCACCAGCGCCCGGGCGATGGCGAGCATCTGCTGTTCGCCGCCCGACAGCGTGGTGCCTTCCTGTTTGCGCCGCTCGCCGAGGCGGGGAAACAGCTCGTAGACCCGCTCGATCTCCCAGCCCGCGCCGGGGGCGATGCGGGCCAGCTCAAGGTTTTCCTCGACGGTCAGGCCCTGGATGATGCGCCGGTCTTCGGGCACCAGCGCCATCCCGCATTGCGCGGCTTCGTAGGACTTCATCCGGTGCAGCGGCTTGTGGTCAAGCCAGATTTCGCCATGGGTCACCAGCGGGCTGCCGGTGCGGGCGATGGCGCGCAGGGTCGAGGTCTTGCCCGCGCCGTTGCGGCCCAGAAGCGCGAGGATCTCGCCTTCGTGGATGTTGAAGGTCACGCCCTGGACAATGTAGCTTTCGCCGTAATAGGCGTGGATATCCCAGGCCGAAAAGAATGCCGGCGCCGTCGCGGCCTGGTTTGCGTTCTTGGAGAAGTCGGGCTTTTCGCGCGCCGCGACATCGCCGATGAGTTTGTCGTCTGACATCTGTCGTTTCCTTTACGCGCTTTCGCCCAGATAGGCTTCTTTCACCTTCGGGTGGCCCTTGATGTTTTCGGGCGTATCCTCGACCAGCGGCGTGCCCTGGGCCAGAACGGTGATCCGGTCCGCGAGCGAGAACACCACGTGCATGTCGTGCTCGATGATCGCCATGGTGATATCGCGCTTTTCGTTGATCTCCTTGAGCAGGTCGATCGTGTTGTTGGTGTCGGCGCGGGCCATGCCGGCGGTGGGCTCGTCGAGCAGCAGCAATTGCGGCTCCTGCGCCAGACACATCGCCATTTCCAGCCGCCGCTTGTCGCCGCGGCTCATCGAGGCGGCGTGCATCCCGCGCTTGTCGATCATGTTTACGTCCATCAGCATCTGTTCGGCCTGTTCGACGATGTCGGTTTCATGCGCCACCGTCACGAAAGGGTGCAGACGAAACGCGCCGTCGCGCTTGGCGAAACACGAGATCATGACGTTTTCCATCACCGTCAGATCGCCGAAGATCTCCGGCGTCTGAAACACCCGGCTGATGCCCATCTGGTTGATCTCGTGAGGCTTGCGCCCGAGCACCGACTGGCCGTTGAACATCACCGATCCGGTATCGGGGATCAGCTTGCCGACGAAGCAGTTCAGCAGCGTCGACTTGCCCGCCCCGTTGGGGCCGATGATGGCGTGCACGCTGTGCTCGGCGACCGAGAGGTTCACATCCGACAGCGCTTGCAGACCGCCGAAGCGTTTGCTGACGCCTTTGACTTCAAGAATTCCCATCCTGTGTCCTCCTTATTCGGCCACGTGGGGCGTTTCTTTGGGGTGATGACCGGAATCGGTCCCCTTCGGCGTCTTCTTGCGGAACATCGCCGCGATCCGCTGGCCGCCTTCGACGAGGCCGCCGGGCAGGAAGATCACCACCAGCATGAACAGCAGGCCGAGCGTGAGGTGCCACGATTTGCCGACGAAGAAGTGGCTGACGCCGATCAGGAAGTCTTCAAGCCCGTCGGGCAGGAAGGCGAACCAGCCATGCAGCACCTGATCGTTGATCTTCGAGAAGATGTTCTCGAAATACTTGATGAAGCCGGCGCCGAGGATCGGGCCCATCAGCGTGCCGGCGCCGCCGAGGATGGTCATCAGCACGACTTCGCCCGAGGCCGTCCACTGCATCCGCTCGGCGCCCACCAGCGGGTCCATCGCTGCCATCAGGCCACCGGCGAGCCCGGCATACATCCCCGAGATCACGAAGGCCGCGAGGGTGTAGGGGCGGGCGTTGATGCCGGTGTAGTTCAGCCGGGTCTGGTTGGTCTTGATCGCGCGCAGCATCAACCCGAAGGGCGAGCGGAAGATGCGCAGGCTGACGTAGAAAACCACGATCGCGATGATGGCGGTGAAGTAGTAGCCGTTGTTGAAGGTGAACTGCCAGCCGCCGAAATTCGGCTCCCAGAAGTTTTCGCGCATCACGATGCCGAAGAAGTGCGGCGAGGTCGGCTCGGTCGCGCCAAGCAGCACCTGGGCGTCGTTGCTGTAGACCTGAAGGCCGGTCTCGCCGTTGGTGATCGGGGTGAGCACCGAATAGGCGAGGTTATACGACATCTGCGCGAAGGCCAGCGTGAGGATCGAGAAGTAGATCCCCGAGCGGCGCAGCGAGACATAGCCGATCAGCAGCGCGAACAGGCCGGAGAAGATCACCGCCAGCGGCAGGCCCCAGATCACGTTGTAGTCGAGCAGCTTGTACATCCAGACCACGGTATAGGACCCGACCCCGAGAAAGGCGGCGTGGCCGAACGAGAGGTAGCCGGTCAACCCGAACAGGATGTTGAAGCCGATGGCGAAGATGCCGAAGATCGCGAAGCGCTGCATCAGGTCGGGGTAGCCGGCGTTGAAGGTCGCCAGCCCCGAGCCTTCCGGGAAGGGTTGCAGCAGAACCGGCGTTGTCAGCGTGAGGGCGATGACAATGAACAGGAAGCGGGTGTCTTTTACGGACAGGCCGAGAATTTTCATTGCCTTAGTCCTCCATCACGCCGGCACGGCCGAGCAGGCCCCGCGGGCGGGTCAGCAGAATGATGATCGCGACAAGGTAGATGATGACCTGGTCGATACCGGGGATCAGCGATTTGACCTCGTTCATCGAGGCGAAACTTTGCAGGATGCCGAGCAGGAACCCGGCCGCGACGGCGCCGGGCAGCGAGCCCATGCCGCCGACCACGACCACCACGAAGCTGAGCACCAGGAAGTCCATGCCCATGTGGTAGTTCGGACTGAGGATCGGCGCATACATCACGCCGGCGATCCCGGCGACGGCGGCGGCGATGCCGAACATGATGGTGAAGCGCTTGTCGATGTTGATGCCGAGCAGGCCGACGGTCTCGCGGTCGGCCATGCCGGCGCGCACCACCATGCCGAAGGTGGTGAACCGCAGGAAGGCGAAGACCGCGCCGACGACAATGGCGGCGAAGACGAAGTAGACCAGCCGCCAGTAGGGGTAGATGATCACGTTGGGATCAAACCCGATCAGAACGCCGAAATCGAACGACCCGACAAAGGCATCGGGGGCCGGGGTCTGGATCGGGTTGGCACCGTAGAAGTGCTTCACAAGTTCCTGCAACACGATGGCGAGGCCGAAGGTGACGAGGATCTGATCGGCGTGTGGCCGCTTGTAGAAATGCTTGATCAGTCCGCGCTCCATCACGAAGCCGACGAGCAGCATGATCGGGATTGCGACGACAATCGCGATCGGCACCGACCAGTCGATGAACGCCGCCCCGACATCGGGGCCGAACCAGCTTTCGATATAGGGCACCTCGACCTTCAGCGGGTTGCCGAGGAAGTCGGTCTTGGTGTCGTCGATCTTCTCGAACGAGAGACCCAGCAGGCGCTGAATGGTCACCGCCACGAAAGCCCCGATCATGAACAGCGCGCCGTGGGCGAAGTTGACCACTCCGAGCGTGCCGAAGATCAGCGTAAGGCCAAGCGCGATCAGCGCATAGGCCGAGCCCTTGTCGAGCCCGTTGAGAATCTGAAGAATGATGGCGTCCATGGTCCCCACCGACATGTATTGGGAAAGCCGGCTCTGATGGCCGGGTTGGCTGTGGGGCAGGGTTTCCCCCGCCCCACAAAGGCTTTTGGATCAGGCGATTACGCGCCTTCGTTGCAGGTGCCGAGCGAGGCTTCGGGGCCGCCGAACATCGGGTGATCCGGGGCGTAGGTCACCTGGTCGACCGGGGTCACCTCGACGATTTCGAGCGTGTCGTATTCGCTCGTCGGGTTGTCGGCGCCCTTCATGACCAGCACGTCCTTGAAGCACTGGTGGTCTTCGGCGCGATACAGGGTCGGTCCGTTGCCCATGCCGTCGAACTCGAAGCCTTCGAGGGCTTCGACCACCGCGCAGGGGGCGAACGACCCGGCGCGGGTGACCGCATCGGCATAGAGCAGGGTCTGCACGTAGCAGGTATGCGCCGAGTTGGAAGGCGGACGGCCATACTTCTCGCCGAACGACTTGACGAAGGCCTGCGTGCCTTCATCCGACAGCTGCCAGTTCCAGTTCATCGAGCCGTAGACGCCCTTGATGTTCTCGCCGGCACCGGCGGCCATCAGCTCGGAGTAGAGCGGCACGACGATCTCGAAGTTCTTGCCGTTCACCTGCTTGTCGCGCAGGCCGAACTGCACCGCCTGGGTCAGCGAGTTGACCATGTCGCCGCCGTAGTGGTTCAGGATCAGCACGTCGGCGCCCGAGTTCAGGACCGGGGCGATGTAGGACGAGAAGTCGCCGGCGCCGACCGGGGTCAGCACGTTGTTGACGGTTTCCCAGCCGATCGCTTCGGTCGAGGCCTGGATCGATTCCTGCTGGGTCCAGCCCCAGGTGTAGTCGGCGGTGAGGTGGTAGGCGCGGCGCTCTTCGCCGTAGGCCGTCTTCAGCACCGGGCCGAGCGCGGCGCCCGACATGTAGCCGTTGAAGAAGTGACGGAAACCGTTGGCCTTGCGGTCCTTGCCGGTGGTGTCGTTGGAGTGGGTGAGACCGGCCATGAAGATGATGCCGGCTTCCTGACACAGGCCCTGAACGGCCACGGCCACGCCCGAGGACGAACCGCCGTTGATCATCACGACGCCATCTTTTTCGATCATCGACTTGGCCGAGGCGCGCGCGGCGTCCGACTTCGTCTGGGTATCGCCGGTGACGAACTCGACCTTCTTGCCAAGGATACCGGTGCCGTCCAGCGCCTTCGAGGAGAAGGTGTTGAGCATGCCGCCGTCGCCGATGCCGTTGATGTGCTCGACCGCGAGCTCCTGGGCGCGCAGCTCGTCCAGGCCCTCGTCGGCGTAGGGGCCGGTCTGGGGCACGTTGAAGCCGAAGGTGACGGTGCTGCCGGTCGGCTCGTTGGTGAAGGCCGCGGCACCCGAGGTGAAGATCGTCGGCAGCGCGAGACCGGCGCCGGTCGCCGCGCCGGTCTTCATCAGACCGCGACGGGTAATGTTGGTTTTGGACATGGATATCCTCCCGTTAGGTAATGCATGGCGCCTCCTCGCGCCATGTCGCCCTTTTACAGGGCTGCATTAATATGATGGCACGGCAGAAAATTGCGCAACAAATGCTTTCCCTGTAACGATAATTTTGTAAAGTAATGAACAAGACGTGCGGAGTTGTTGTAAACAAATTATCGCGCATATGCAGAAAACGTATGGAATCGCAGGAAATTGCCCTTGCCAGAAATCCGCCTGACCGGCTCCCGTATCCGCGCCCGCCGCCTCGCCGCAGGTGCGCGGCAGGCCGATCTCGCGCGCGAAGTCGGGATTTCGCCGGCCTATCTCAACCTGATTGAACACAACAAGCGCAGAATCGGTGGAAAACTGCTTGTCGACCTGGCCCGCGCGCTGGGGGTCGAGCCGACGCAACTGGCCGAGGGCGCGGAAGATACGCTGATTGCCGGGCTGCGCGCGGCGGGCGCGCGCCATGACTCTGCCCAGCCGGAACATGACCGGGTGGAGGATTTCGTCAGCCGTTTTCCCGGCTGGGCGGCCCTGATCGTGGCCCAGGCCCGGCGGATCGACGAGTTGGAGCGGCTGGTCGAGGCGCTGAGCGACCGGCTCGCCCATGACCCGCATCTGGCCGCCTCGCTGCATGAGGTGGTCACGGCGGTGACGGCGATCCGCTCCGCCGCCTCGATCCTCGCCGAGCCGGACATTGATCCGGACTGGCGCGCGCGTTTCGTGCGCAACGTGGGCGAGGAAAGCAAGCGGCTGTCGGAAAGCGCCGAGGGGCTGGTGGCCTGGCTCGACACCGGCGGCGAGGTGGCCGAAACGCCGCTGTCGCCGGTCGATCAGCTTGCGGCCTTCGTTGCCGAGGCGGGGTATCACTTCCCCGGTCTCGAGGGCGCGCGCGCCGGCGAGGCCGAGATCGAGGGATTGCTGGCGCGGACCCCCGAGCTTTCGGAGACCGGCGCCACGGGGCTCGCCCGCGCCATGCTCTACCGCTACCTCGACGATGTCCGGGCGATGCCCGCCGGTGCCTTCGATACCTCGCGCGAGGCCGGGGGCGGCGATCCGGCGCGCATCGCGGCGGGCTTCGGCGTCGGGCTCGATGCGGCGCTGCGGCGTCTGGCGAGCCGGGGGGGTGCGCGCGTCGGGCTAGTCACCTGCGACGGCACCGGCGCGCTGATCCTGCGCAAGCCGGTGGATGGGTTTGCGCTGCCGCGATTTGGCGGCGGCTGTGCGCTCTGGCCGCTGTTCCAGGCGCTCAGCCGACCGTCGCAACCGGTCGCGGCGCTGATCGAGATGCCGGGTCAGATCCCGCGCCGGTTTCTCTGCCGCGCGGTCTCGGTGCCGCTGCCGGGTGGGGCCTTTGGCGCACCGCCGGTCCACGAGGCGACGATGGTGATCGAACCCGCACCGGAAGACCACGCCGGGCTTGGTCCGGTCGTATTGGCCGGGAGTTCCTGTCGGATCTGCCCCCGTGACGGCTGCCCGGCGCGGCGCGAACCGTCAATTCTTGGCGCGCGCTAAGCGCCGGGATGTCGGGCGACGAGACGGCGCTCGACGGTGCTCCGCCGCTGCCGAAATATTGGTTCACATGAAGAAAAGTGTTGACAGACAAGGGGTTGAGAGAAGTTTTCTCTGGAAATCTGGAAATCTGGAAATCTGGAAATCTGGAAATCTGGAA
>SWCA01008956.1_pt4 | contig 73222 bp, 65 predicted proteins | sample 4692961 | NCBI WGS metagenome assembly SWCA01 (sample SAMN10267275, study PRJNA491770) | bioreactor metagenome | isolation source: DHS bioreactor inoculated with | place: Japan: off Shimokita Peninsula | reverse complement strand
AAAAAAGGCATTGCAGGGGAAAACAGGAAAATGGATTGGTCAGGTGAGCTATGATTCAGAAAAGGTGATGGCAGTCTCCTATCCTTTATTTTCTGGGGAAAAGCAGGTGGGGGTACTACGGTTTATTGCCTCCCTCAGGGAGGTTAACAGCGAAATTGTGAGAATTGCCTATCTGTTTATGGCCTTTGGAGGCTTAGTGATTGTCATGACGGGGCTAGTCAGTATCTTTTTAGCCAATACCATTACAGGTCCCCTAAAGGAGGTTACGGAAACCGCTGAAAAAATGGCCCTGGGGGATTATAAAACCGAAAGCAGAAAGAAAAATGATGATGAAATTGGCAGACTATCAGATACTTTAAACTATATGGCAAAGGAGATTCTTAAAAAGGATCAGCTTAAAAATGATTTTATCTCCTCTGTATCCCATGAATTAAGAACGCCCCTTACCTCCATCAAGGGATGGGCCGTTACCTTGAAGCAGGACTACGAGGACAGGCAGATTCTGGCCGATGGATTAGAAATTATTGAAAAGGAAAGCGACCGTCTCACCTCCATGGTAGAGGAGCTGTTAGACTTCTCAAAGTTCGTTTCAGGAAAGGTTACCCTAGAGATTAAGGCTGTTGATTTAAGTCAGGTCTTTGGGCATATTCAAAAACAGTTGATTCCACGAGCTGCCAGGGAACAGGTGGATTTTCAGGCAAGGATTGATGCTTTTCCTAGGGTTTATTCCGACGAAAATAGGCTAAAGCAGGTGCTGATAAATCTGCTGGATAATGCCTTTAAATTTACCCCAGCAGGAGGGACCGTCACCATGGAAGCACGACGGGTGGAAAACAGCATTGTAATTACCGTAGAGGACACGGGCTGTGGCATTCCTCCAGAGGAGCTGCCCAGAGTGAAGGAAAAGTTCTATAAAGGAAAGACCAGTAAGTCAAAAAACGGAATTGGACTGTCAATTACCGATGAAATTATTCAAATCATGAATGGAAGCTTAGACATACAAAGTCAAGTGGAGCAGGGTACCAGGGTAACGGTTACGCTGCCCTTACAGGAGGTTGTTTAGGTGAACAAAATGAAAATCGTTTTACTTTTGATATTTATCCTTAGCTTTGCTACCGGATGTGTCAACACAGCAAATGATCTTTCCCAGCAAATTGTCCCTCCCAACAACGCAATGGTTTCGATACAGGGTACCTGGGAAATTACAGAGGTCTTGAGCCAACAATCCGAGGATTCCCAAGAATGGATTGGTAAAGAAGCTCATTTTGACAATGAGTTTGTGGTGATTGGAAAGGATTTGTTGAAAAATCCCCGTTATCAGATCAAGAAGGTAGATCAAGGGGAGTATCTACTATATCATTCTAAAGCTTTTCCCGTTGATTTCCGTTTTTCAAAGAAGGAAATTGAGGTAATAACCATCACAGATCAGGACCTGTTTTATTGTGAGGTAATTAGGGAAAAGGAAGATGAGCTGCTTCTGAAAATCTATAATGACACCTTCCTTCTAAAAAAGATATCGGAAGAAATTGACGAAGGCATCTTAGAAAAACTTAAGGAAGAACACCAGGGGACCCAGGGTGGAGAACCTGAGGAAATTGATGGCCTAATCCGGACAGGGGTCTTAATAGGCCTAAGGGAAGCCCAAAACACATCCCAGGAGGAAGTAAAATATGATTACAGAACCCTATGGGTAGCCTCTAAAAATCGTCAGGTGAGTCCGATTGTAGAGATAGATGACATATTTTTTCCAAGAAAAAGTGGTTTTTGGAAGTTTGAAATAGAAAAAATGACACTGCAGAATATAACAGAGGATTATTTGACCGCAAATAATATACTAACCAAGGATGAAAAAATATTGCAGGAGCTTGCTGCTCCCGAAAATATACCGGCTGTTCAAAAAGAGGTTACCTTAAACAGGGTCATCAACTACATTGGAAACGATTATGTTTCCATTGAAGAAATCGCCACTATGAAAGATAAAGAGGGGCAGCCTATACATGATTCAAGATTCAAACTGCTGCCAATTGACAGCCTGCCCAATACAAGGGGTGTAAGTATTGTTGATTTATTAGGGGCCCCTGGATCAGAAGCTATGGAAGAAGGCAGAAATCAGATATTGGGAGACAGTCTTCAACAGGATAACCTTTGGGTAGAGTCAGGCCATGATAATTTTGGCCTTGAAAGAAGGCTGGGTCACTGGTTTTTTAAAGGGAGAATTAATTACAGAATTAATCAAGAATCCTTTTCAGAGGACTATAATATCAACTTGATTCCTCCTGCTAAGCTGATATCCTATGATGAGTTGACTATTCCCTGGACCGACGTAAAGGATAAGATCCCCAGTGCCGTTGATGTATATACTTCTCCCAATGAGGATATTGCACTGGTAGTGACGAAAACCGAACTGCTTATATATGAAATCTATCGAGGTCGGCTGCAGCACGAGCCCCTGGAAAGAATTTCATTGGAAAATGAAACCGTCATCATGGCTGAATGGGCCACAGGACCCTATGTAGAAAACTGGGAAAAGACCTTGAATAGCTATGTTCAGGCTTTAAAATAAAAGATGGATTCCGGTGGATTCCGCTAAAACCTAATAAAACTGTATTTAGTTGTTTAATAAAGCATCGTTGGAAATAGATATTAAACGATGCTTTTATGTTATAGAAAAGTTAATAAACCGCCTTTCTTTGATATAAAAAATTTACAATAAATGGATTTTGTGATAGAATTAATGTTAATTAACATCATTTGAAAGTTGAGCCTAAATAGTTAGTGGTTAGTATCTCAATTAAAACTGTAGGGCTACGTAAAGGGAGGAATTAAATTGAAGAGGCAATCAATCTTTCAAGAGCCGGTTGTGGAAGTGATTAAAAAGCGCAGGTCAGTAAGGAGTTATGAAAAAACACCGATACCAAGGGAGACGAGGGAAAAAATACAGTCCTTCATATCGAAAAATCAACAGGGGCCCCTGGGAAAGTCAGTTCGGTTATTTTGGGTGGATGATCGGGAGCTGGTTGACAAAAGTGATGGAAAAATAGGGACCTATGGCGTAATAAAGGGAGCCTCAACCTATATCGGTGCAGTGGTGGAGAAGGACCCAAGGCAGTTGATTGATCTGGGATATGTTTTTGAAAAGGTGATTCTCTATTGTACTTCCCTGGGCTTAGGAACCTGCTGGTTGGGAGGAACCTTTAAACGAAGCGGATTTATCAAAGCTATGAATTTGAAGGAGGATGAAATTTTACCAGCTGTTACTCCCTTGGGCTTTCCCGAGGAAAGGAAACGATTGGTTGATACCATTATCCGTACAGCAGCAGGATCAAATCAACGAAAGTCTTGGGAGAAGCTCTTTTTTTACGAAAGCTTTCAAAGGCCCCTTGATAAGAAAATAGCAGGGAGGTATGGTGAAGCCTTAGAAATGGTTCGATTAGGCCCTTCTGCTTCAAATAAGCAGCCCTGGAGGATCTTAATGGAGGAAGGGAAACTGCACTTTTACTTACAGGCTGCCAGAGCCTATGAGAAGGGATTAGGTTTTTCCATTCAAAAAATAGATATGGGAATTGCCATGTGCCATCTGGAAATGGTTTTACAGGAGGCAGAAATAGAGGGTAGCTGGGAGAGTATCACATCCCGGGAAAGGGTAAATTATGATGGACTTAGCTACATAGCCAGTTGGATAGAAACAACAAAAAATAGCAGGCTAGATACCTAGCCTGCCATTTTTTATAATTAATATTTTCTTTTTAGTTTTCTTTTAACATTAATTGTTTTGATTGGAGCTTTTTTAGTTAATACTGTTAAGATTTCCAGCAGAACTACTGGTTTCAGGCAAACTATATCACAACCGCAGGACTCTTTAACGATTACGTCTACGCATTTGATTTTCTTAACAAACACCTTTGGTTTTAATGAATCAAAGTCAAAATCCTTACAATGCTTCTTTCGGGGGAATGGAATGAATTTCTTGAATTCAAATACCCTTTGAAGATAGCTCTTTTCCTTGCAATGATTAATAAACTCAATGGTTAAGCGGTAACGTACCACTACGATTAAGCCCTTTTTCTTGGGGAAATGGAAGACCTTCGCATCAATTAATTTTGCATCACAGCAAATGATCTTCTTAATAGAGGCACGAAGCTTAATGGTTTGGATGTCCTTATCAATTTGTTTATCCTTGAATTTAATTGTATCAGCTAATATTTCAACAAGGGAGATCTTTTTCTCAAAGTCCTTGGGATCACATTTATCTTTATCATCATGGTCTTTATCATCGTGGTCTTTATCGAAATCCCAGTCATGATCCTTATCATCGTGGTCTTTATCAAAGTCCCAATCATGATCCTTATCATCAAAATGCATGTCATAATCCCAATCGTCTACTTTGTCAAATTCATCATAATCATCGTCGAAATACCAGTCACGATCCTTGTCATCTTTATCATCATACTTATCATGCTTTCTGTCATGATCGCAATGATCTTTGTCGTCTTTATCATCATGGCATCCACATTTCTTATCCCATTTCTTATCATAAAATCTATCGGCAAAGTCATCGTCTTTTTCTATTTCCTTCATGAAATCATCTAGATTCACATTTTCACCTCCTTTTATGATTAGGTGAGGTTTGTTCCCACTACATACTATGAAGATGGGGTTAAAAGGTTACTAATTATCTTTAGAAGAATTTTTTCCATTACCTTATCGTCTATTAAATGGAGAAAGGTATTGAATTCACTAGTCTTGTGGCTATCATGGGGCGCTTCATCCTCTGTCTCAGTACAAAGGCCCGAAACTACTTGGAGGGGACGCATCATATCATAGTCCTCATGCTCTAATATATGACAATGCCATACATAGTCACCTGTCTGCTTAAAATGAGAAATAATTCGGGTGACATGGCCTGCTGTGGCTCTGACAACATCCTTCCATCCCTTTTCATTTGCCAGGGGTGGAATCGGATCCCCGGTATATTTGATTTTTCCTGTGGCATTATAATGGGCCACATCGAAGGGGATTCTATCTAAAATCTGAAACTGTACAAGATGCAGGTGAATCGGATGGGGAAAGGCTGTCAGGTTGACTAAATTCCATATTTCTATAGAATCTACCCGAGGCTTTTCCGTAACAGGGTCATGCCACATCCGATTATTCAACAGAAGCAGGGGCCGGCCAAAGCGGTCCGTAGAGGCATCAAGGGTTAAAAATCTGGACCTTGTGGCCATTTCTGGCATAATGGGCTCCACGTGGTATAGATCCTCTGGAATTTCACTTGTATCTTTACATTTTAGGGGAACCATAACTCTAAACTCCATTACCCGAGATGTGTTGGGGTCTTGAACATCATTGATTAAAGTGATGGATTCCTTGTAATTTTTTGAAAAATCAATAATGATGTCTGCCCGTTCCGCTGGGTCTAAATTCAGGGATTTTAACTCCACAGGATGACTCATTAAGCCTCCATCGGTGCCAATCTGATAAAAGGATTGATCATTGGAGAGCTTAAGGGTGTAGGACCTGGTGTTAGAGGCATTTAAAATTCTAAAACGGTACTTTCTGGGCTCTACCTTGAAATGGGGCCACACCTTTCCATTAACCACAATGGTGTTGCCCAGGAAGGCAGGAACCACTGAAGGATTCACAGGAGTGGGAAAGGGCGGCTGGGAGGGATAAAAAAGGGAGCCATCGCTGTTAAAGGATTTATCTTGAATCATTAAGGGAATTTCATATTCACCCGACGGCAGATTGAGCCTGGGCTCTAATCTGTCCCGAATGATATAAAAGCCTGCCAGACCAGCATAGACATTCAGACGGGTGATGCCGATGGCATGGTCATGGTACCAAAGGGTCGCTGCCTGCTGGTGGTTGGTATAATGATAGATATTGCTTGTAAACTTGTATCCTGTTGCCCGTAGCCCCCGTGTGAACCATGCGTCAGGGTGACCGTCACTGTCTGAATCCACTGCAGCGCCGTGTAAATGGACCACCGTCCGTACCTCGGGGGTGTCTTTGGTACCATGGATAGTACGATCTATGGGCAAAAAATGTCTTAGGGGAAGTTTGTTTACCCATTTCACAACAACGGCTTCATCCCTCATGGTAGTAATTGTTGGGCCCGGGCTTATACCCTCATAGCCCCAAAGGAAGGTTCTAGGAAAGTAGCTATGGAATCTGTGCATGGCCGCCTTCATTTCGATTTCATAAAAGCTTTTATTTCGATCCCTAGCCTTTGGAGTAAGTACAGGGGGAATAGTCAGTTCGTCTACAAATTTTGGTATTGTATCGGGCTTAGCGGGGTCTACTTCCTTAGTCAGCTCCATAGGCGTTTTTTTGCTTTCATTCGCATCATTGGTTTCATGATCTAGGTGCTTTGACATACACGCTCAACTCCATATGATTATTTTTTTCTGCATTCAGATATAAAATAATTTTTCAGTATAATATATGTTGAAATCACCCAGATGTTACTCAATCCAAAGGATCATCTGCCCTGGGATTATCCGAGTAGGAGGAAAATACGACTCATCTGGAGAATATTTAATTGTACAAAATAATGTGCTGGGAAGGATAAGGTGGAAAGAGATGCTGCGATCACAGGAGGTTTATGAAAGAAGAATTAAAAAATATGAAGCTAGAGGCAGAAAACAGGGAAATATCATTAAACGCATAGTCCAGATGAGACTGCTAACGGCCTTAACGACAATCATTCTGGGCATCTTGCTGGAAAGCCATAGGGAGAGTTACCTATTGTGGATATCCTTTACCCTGACCTTGATCGGCTTTTTCATTTTGGTTTATCAGCATCATAAAATAAAGCGGGCACTTCAAAGAACTACCTTTCTCAAGGAAATAAATGAAAGGCACCTGGGCCGATTGGACGGACAATGGCGGCAATTTACTGAAGTGGGAGAGGAATTTTTAGAAGAGGACCATCCCTATTCCAAGGACCTGGATATCTTTGGTCAAGGCTCCCTCTTTCAATGGATTAATAGTTGCCATACGGTGGCGGGTAAAAGGAGGCTGGCACAGCTTTTTACCGAGAAAACACCCCCTCGAAAAATGGTTTTAGAGAGGCAGAAGACTATTATGGAGCTGTCTTCAAGACGGTGGTGGCGCCAAAGGCTTCAGCTGGAGGGGAAGCTGATACAGGATGAGCCCAAGGGAGACGACCTGGTGCAATGGGCTACCGAAAAAAATCACTTTTACGGGCGAAGGGGTATTCAACTGCTGATTAAGGCCCTTCCCATTACCACCATCCTTAGCTGGATTTTGACCCTGGGCGGGGTGATTAGCATGAAGGCACCGGTGGCTCTGCTATTTGTCCATTTTATTTTACTAAATATCAATATTGCAAATAAAAACCGTAACCTAGCCTTAGCCTATCATTTTAAAAACCGAATTAAGGTCTACGGAAAAATTCTTCAGCATTTTGAAAACAGCTCCTTTGGCTCAGGCCATTTACAGGAATTAAAGAAAAGGCTAAGGAATGAGAAAAGCATCACTGCCCTGGGGCAATTAGCACAGTTAGAGCGGTTAACAGACAGAATTGCCAATAGAAGTAATATGGCTTTTTTTCCAATCAATTTAATTACCCTTTGGGATTATCAATGTGTGGTGGCCCTGGAAAAATGGAAGCAGCGTTCGGGGGCATATATACAGGATTGGCTGGAAGTAATAGGTGAGGTAGAGGCCCTATCAAGTCTGGCCACCATTCCCTATGATTATCCCCAGTGGGCAATACCAGAAATTATGAAGGAAGCCTCGATTTTTAGTGCAAAGGATTTGGGGCATCCCCTTTTAACTAACAACCAGGTTTCTAATGATGTATCCATTGATGGTCATACCCAGGTGCTGTTGATTACAGGATCGAACATGTCTGGGAAAAGCACCCTCCTTAGGACCGTTGGAATCAACCTAGTATTGGCCTATTCGGGAGCACCAATCTGTGGAAAAGCCCTTCAATGCTCCGGTATGAGGATCTATAGCTGTATGCGGGTCAGCGATAATCTAGAAAAAAATATTTCATCCTTTTATGCAGAGTTAATCAGAATCAGGCAAATTGTGGAGGCTGCTAAGGAACAGGGGCAGGTACTATTCCTTCTTGACGAAATCTTTAAGGGCACCAATTCCCAAGACCGCCACATGGGGGCAAAGCTGCTGATTAAACAGCTCTGCCAATGTAATGGCCTGGGGCTGGTTTCTACCCATGATTTAGAGTTGGCGGTCCTGGAGCAGGAAAGCAGCGGTACAGTAAAAAACTATCATTTTCAAGAGTCCTACCAAAATAACGAAATTCATTTTGATTATCGGTTAAGGCCCGGGGTCTCCACCACACGGAATGCCCTGTATCTAATGAAAATAGCAGGAGTAGATGTGGATGATCAGATTATATAATCTAACCTGAAAATAGCATTAAAGGAGCGATGCAATTGAAAAAAACCAGAAGCACTAATAAAATTCATACCCCCATGATCTCGGAGGCAATCGAAGCCATGACCCTTCCTCAAGAAATGGAAGGTCATGATAGCTTTGAAGGAGCCATGATTAAAGATTGTATCATTGAAAATCAGCGGGCAGAGGGAGTCACCTTCAATCAAATGGTCTTCAAAAATGTTGTGTTTAAGGATGTATTCCTTAGAATTGCAGAAATAACCGATGTGCGGTTTGAGGGATGTGACCTGTCTAATGTAGATTTTACGGGGGCCATCATTCATCGGGTAGAATTTATTAATTGCAGAATTGTGGGAACCTGCTTCAGTGAAGCTACAATTCATCATGGCCGGTTTGAATGCTGTAGTGGTAAGTATGCCTTCTTCCGGTTTCTGCGGGCCAAGCAGGTGCTTTTTAAGGAATGTCAGCTGCAGCAGTCGGACTTTCAAAGGGCAGTTTTTTCCTCTGTAAGCTTTGATCATTGTCAGTTAACCCAGACCCAGTTTTCCTTCGTTCCCTTAAAGGGAATGGATTTAAGCAGTTGCGATATAGAGGGCATAGGGGTAAGAATCGAGGATTTAAATGGGGCTATTGTAGACCATCTGCAGGCGGTGTCCCTTTCAAGGCTGCTGGGAATTAAAATTAAGGAATAGCCTTTAAAGGATGGAAAATTATATTAGCAAAAAAGGGATAGCGGAGGCATCTGCTATCCCTTTTTATTTTTTGAACTTATAGATCGAGGGGGAATTTCAGGGGGCGGTGATGGGGGACCTGCCAGGGGATGTCTTGGAGCATGAACCACTGTAATACTATTTAAAATGATCTCCCTTTCGATTACCTGGTTGTTTTCGTCGTATTTTTCTCGAATTTCTGCCCTGGGAACCACAACAGTTACCTCGTAGGGAATGTCGGGATTGGTGATACGGGTCATCTTTATGGTTAAATCAGCTAAATCCACTTGAATGCAGTCTTTTTGAGGACAAGGATTGTATTGGAACTTGGCTAATAGTGATTTGATAGACATTTGACTCCCTCCCATACATCAGTTTATTCCCCAATAGGGTCATAGGTGAAGAATTGAATTTTTAGGGGAAGGGGTGTATGATTGATGGGATAAAGTAAATATTACTAATAGGCCCATGGAGGTGTTTCCTATGTATCGAATTATGATTGTAGAAGATGATAAAAAGCTGGCATCATTAATTGATAAATCCTTGAAAAAATATGGATACATACCCTACCTGATTGAAAACTTTACTGATATAAGATCGAGCTTCTTAGAAATTAAGCCCCATTTGATTCTAATGGATATTAATCTACCCTATTATGATGGCTTCTATTGGTGCAGGGACATTCGGGTTCATTCTAAGGTACCCATCATATTCATTTCGGCCAGGGATTCCGATATGGATCAGGTAATGGCAATAGAAAATGGAGGAGACGATTATATTACCAAGCCCTTTTCCTACGATTTACTATTGGCAAAGGTTAAGGGGGCCCTCAGAAGGGTCTATGGAGAATATGCAGGAAATAATCAATTGGATGTGTTTGAAGTGGACGGACTATATCTCTACAAAAATCAAAACAAGGCTGTCTTTGAGGACAAGGAAATAGAGCTAAGCAATAAGGAATTTGTATTGTTATTTACCCTATTAAAGAAGGTTAATCAAATTGTGCTTAGGGAAGAGCTATTGGAAATTTTATGGAGTGACATTGATTTTGTCGATGATAATACCCTGTCGGTGAATATCACCAGACTTAGAAGAAGATTAGAGGAGCTGGGGATAGAAAACGTCATTGAAACAAAGCGGGGCCAAGGGTATCAGATTCATAATGCTTGGCATGGCTCCAGGAAGGCTTCCCCATACGGAGGAGATAAAAAATGATGAACATAAAAAGCTTTATTAAGGATAGAAGCAGCTATGGGTTTATTTATTTTTTAAATACTCTGCTGATCATACTCATCATGAATTTAACCCACATATTAACTGACAGAGTACTTCCCAGGGAAAATATCCTCTATGTTTTTATTGTATCAGGAGCCCTATTTTGCATGTTTTTGACCTTTGAATATATTAGATTTAGTCCCTTTTACAAAGCTCTGAATAAAATCATTGATTCCGATGATTTAAAGGCACTGTTAAATCTGTCAGAGGTGTTAAACAACGAGCAGCAGCTATTTAAACAGGTGTTTTCAAAGGCCTATCGACTATACGAGAATCATCTATCTAAGTATCAGGAAAATAAAAAAATGTTTACGATTTTTATCAACCAATGGGTTCACCAGATGAAAACTCCCGTATCGGTTATTAATCTCCTGCTTCAGGAGGAGGGTCAGGGTGAAAAAAATGAAACCTATGAAAGTATTATAGAAGAAACTCAAAAGCTATCCCATGGGCTGGATATCATGCTTTCCAATGCACGGCTCAACCAATTTAATTTGGATTTTAAGGTGGAGCTGGTGGATTTAATTGCCCTGGCTCGAGGGGTGGTTAATGATCATAAGAAGACCTTGATTAAGTATTCCCTTTATCCTAAAATCCTTGGAGACGCCAAAGAAATTGTAGAAACCGATAAAAAGTGGATTCGATTTGTCATCAATCAAATTTTCATTAATGCCATTAAATATTCCCGTAGTCCTGAAAAGAATCCCAGGGCCATAACAATAGAGGTGTCAGGGGATCACGCTAAGGTTCTCCTTACCATTACCGATGAGGGGGTTGGTATTCCTAAGGAGGATATCTCCAGGGTATTTGAGGCTTTTTTTACAGGGAAAAATGGCAGAGAAACCGCTGAATCCACCGGAATGGGCATGTACTTATCAAAACGGGTATGTGATGAGCTAGGCCATAAATTATTTGTTCAATCTCAGGAGGGAGAGGGTACAAGTTTTTCCATCCTATTTTATAGGGGCAAAAATCTCTTTAGGCTTACAAATTTGTAAGGTTAAGGATTTGAAATGAAAGGGAAATCGATAGGATGATTTCTCTATTTTCTTTATAATGAATAGGAAATCATTGAACAGGAGGAACTTAAAAATGCCTTTATTAAAAGCACAAAATATATCAAAGATTTATGGAAACACCAGAGGCGGGCAGTCGGTTAGAGCCTTGAATAAATTTAATATCTCCATAGAAAGCGGAGAGTTTGTAGGGGTAATGGGGCCTTCGGGCAGTGGAAAAACCACTCTGCTTAATATTTTGGCCACCATTGACAACCCCTCATCGGGGGACCTGTTCATTAATGGAATTAACCCCACAGAGCTAAATGATCGAGATACAGCCCTCTTTAGAAGACGAGAGCTTGGCTTCATCTTTCAAGACTTTAACCTCCTTGATACCCTGACAGTAAAGGAAAATATCATTCTTCCCCTGGTATTGGAAAAGATCAAAAAGAAAGATATCGAAAAATCCTTGGACGATATAGCCGTGCTGCTTAACATTCAGGACATTATTCATAAACGTCCCTACGAAATTTCAGGAGGGCAGCAGCAGCGGGCTGCCTGTGGCAGAGCATTAATTCATCAGCCCTCTATCATTTTAGCCGATGAACCTACGGGGAACCTGGACTCAAAGGCATCTCATGATGTAATGGAATCTTTACGAAATCTAAATGAGAAAAGACAGGCAACGATTATGATGGTAACCCATGACCCCTTTGCCGCCAGCTTCTGCCATAGAATTGTAATGATTAAGGACGGCAACTTTTTTTTAGAGATTGTCAGGGGAAAGAATCGACAGGCCTTTTTCCAGGAGATCATTGATTCTCTCTCATTGTTAGGAGGTAATTATAATGACCTTGCGTGATATTGCCTTTAAAAATATTAAGGGCAACTTTAGCAAATATATGATGTATTATTTAAGCAACACCCTGGTGGTTATGGTATTTTTTATCTTTGCCAACTTCATTTTTACTCCCGATATCGCTGAAGTAGGAGCCATGGGCACAAAGGGAAGGCTGGCTTCCCAGGCCATGATGTTATGTGAATATGTCATTATCATCTTTAGCTTATTTTTTACCTCCTATTCTATTTCCAGCTTCTTAAAATCCAGGGAAAAAGAATTTGGACTTCTGGCCCTTTTTGGCTTAACAAAGAGGGAAATTAGAAAATTTGTGATGTATGAAAATATGGTGGTTTCAATTGTTTCCATTATTACAGGACTTTTGCTGGGGGTACTGTTTTCTAGGCTGTTTTTTATGGCTGTATCTGCCATACTCCTATTCGATTCAGCCACAGCCTTTACTATTTCCACCAAGGCAGTATTAATAACCGCCATCAGCTTTCTGGTGATTTTCCAGGGAACCAGCTTTATTACCACCCTAAAGATTAAAAACAATAATATTGTTCAGCTCTTAAAGGGAGCAAGGGTACCCAAAAAAGAGCCTAATTTTTCTATTTTCAAGGCAGTTTTGGCAATTTTATTCATTGCCATTGGCTATGGTCTGGCATTCTTTTCAGGTATCGCAATAATCATCACCATGTTTCCCATCCTTTTTTTTACGGTAACGGGTACCTATTTTTTATTTTCACAGTTTAGTGTCTACTTTACCAGAAAGCTGAAAAGTAAAGAAGGGATTTATTACAACGGAATCAATATGCTTACCCTATCGCAAATTATTTATAAAATTAAAGATAATGCAACCATTTTATTCATTGTCTCGGTATTGGGAGCCGTTACCTTAACTGCTTCTGCTACGGTGTATTCCTACCAGCAGAGCTTAAAAACAGCCATAGAGCAATATACTCCCCAGGATATCAACTATATTGAATCGGGCGAAGGAGCCCATGAGGTACTACCCCAGGGGGCAGTAGAGGAGGTACTGAATAAGCATAGCCTTGAAATCAGCTTTCACAATCAAACACCCTTAATCAAGGCATCTAATCTTGAAATTATTGATGAGAACTCAGACTACAAAAATTTTTATGTAATATCCAATCAAGCGTACAATGCTTTAGCGGAACAATATAAGAGGAAAAAAGTTACCCTGTCAGAGGGAGAGGCTATTTTAAATGTCTATAATTTCAAACTTGCATTTAAATCTGAAGAATATCAGAAGGATTATGTAAAACTAAACATTAATAATCAGGAGATGTCCTTTACCCTGGTTGATAATGTTAATGGCAGTGTTTTAAACGCTGATAACAACAATACCAATATAGTTGTCATTAACGACAAGGAATTCGAAAGCCTACTGTCAACAATCTCCCCAGCCGACAGACTGGTCTATTATGGCTACAGCTTAAAAAATTGGCAGCGGGCAGAAACAGCAATGGAAGAGCTAACTGCTATGGTTCCAGAAGATTCTACTTTTTATCAAAGGGTTAGCACCTATGTAGTAGTGATGCAAAGTGCCGCCATTATTTTGTTCATCGGCAGCTTTATTGCCATATTGTTCTTTCTTGCAACAGGAAGCATTATTTATTTCAAAATGTTTAACGAGCTGTATGAAGACCGTCAGCAGTTTATTTCCTTAAGGCGAATCGGAATGACAAATGGTGAAACCAAGAGGATTGTCAGTCAGCAGACCAAAATTATTTTCTTCCTGCCATTTTTAGTAATCTTTACCCATTCCGCCTTTGCCATCAAGACCCTAAGTGATTTACTGTTATCTAATTTGACCCTATACTTTTTAACCGTGGCAGGAATTTATCTGGCATTTCAAACCCTATACTATTTCGTAGCTAAGTATATGTATATGAGACAAATTAAGAGAATATTTATCTAGGAGGGCCTGTAGCCCTCCTAAAACTGTTGACAAAATCCACCCTTTCGGATGGACTCTATCAACAGTCTGAACTCATTACAAAGTTAATGGGTTCAAAAATACTTATAGAATGATGACTTTTTTTATAAGACTTACTCTGGCGTAGGTTTAGGATTAGAAAAGGTAGTTACTGGAATATCATGTAAAGTAGACATGATATCATCTGTAGAATCATGAGAGGAATCTACCTTTACTAACGCAGCAGCCATGCCAAGCTGACTTATAAAGATAATACCGCATATTAAAATCACTGATAACTTTCTTTTTAGACACATACAACATCCTCCTTTGAAATATTTATTTATTAGACATTATTTCTTTTTGAAATATCTGTGGTTAAATTTCTCTTATTGTTTTCGATCATACTAATTAAGCTTCTAGTAATTTAATCATTAGCAATTTCGTCTTGTTTTAATCCCACATCTGTTCTTAGCTTTTAATTTTTTCCCCCGTACTGATAACTTCCATTGCGCTATTTTTCCCCTTTTCAATATTATTAGAAAAGTAAAAATATTATTGCAATGCTAGTCTAACCCTTCTATATACAGACTGTCAAGTCTTATTGTGACTAATTGGAATTTTTTCTAATGTTTTGATTTTTAATTAATACTTGAAACTACTAATATACATTTTTTAATATGAAAATTTTATTTTAATCAATGAAATAATTATAACATTGTGTAACAATGAAAAGGGAAATATAACTTTGTTGGGGGTTCGCTTACTTTTAATAGGAGTAGTTAGTATGTTCGGATAAACCTTCAGGGGTTCAATTCTATGGTTTGCTACTTAACAACAATTAAATCCTTAGTAAAAACCATTCCAGGAATTAGCTTTTCCTGGTTTACCGAAGAAACTTAGGAGAAACAGAACCATAAAAAACAGTTCGGGTCATATCCTAGCAGTACTTTCGTAGCCAATATCAATTTAAGTTATGAAATATTAGAATAGTTAAGGATCTAAAAGAAAATTTGAGTTATTTAAAAGCAATTTATTCTTAAAAAGGCTGAGATGGATTGAGTTATATAAAGCATTTTGGTAATATTAATAAAATTATACAATTAATGCTATCTATACCTATTTTAACAAGTAAAATACGTATAGATGTTTTAATTAGCGAAACACTTGTATTTTAAGCAGAGTGATATTTATGGATTAGTGAAGTTAAGTGTCTTATATTAAAGAAGAAGAGAAATAAGATCATTGAGGGAAGGGAGATGATGAGAATAAAGGATGAAATATTTACTTTTCCAAACTATTGAAGATATATTATATATCTAATTTGAAAAAATCGGTAAATAGTGTCTTTTCGTCAGGAGATAGAATAGTAAATTGGATCGCTAAAAGTGCTCTTGCTAAAGCGTATGATTCAGGTTCTGGGGCAATAGTTCATTATGTTATTGGACCTTTTGAATCTGATTCTAGTGTTGTAATATGGGGATGGGATAACTATCCTATAGTTTATACACCGTCTTCTGAATTGTATGATATTATTGAACTTTATAAGAATTAAAACTGTACTAACAATTTTCACAAAATCATCAGCGTGCATCTATATTTGATATTTTATGTTTCTAGTTGTTTGATTTGAATAAAGTTAATAAAAATGATGCGGTATACTCGATAATAAAAGTTATTAAAGCCAAAGGAGGTGGTAATTATGAGATTTACTTATTATATGTTTTCTGTTTTAACAATTATTATAATCATTTATTTAATTAGAAACAATATATTAAAAAATAATAAAATCATAACCCATGAAATGCTAGTAATTTCATCATTGCGTACTAATTCTAGGTTTTTTGTAGCAATATTTTTTATAGGTATCTATTTGATTTTTATGAGGTTTTTTTTACCTTCATTCTTTAAAGCTTATACAATATTGATTCCTAACTATTTAAACAAGTGGTATGAACTGTTTTGGCTAGATAATATAATAAAGTATATACATTATTTTTACATAAACGAGATGATTTTTGAAGCAATAGATCTAGTTCTCTATTATCGTATTCTGATATTTTTTGTTTTAAGTTTCCCTTGTTTATTTATTAGTCTATATTTTGGCTATCTAGGACTACAAAGAATTGTTATATGTAAAAATGGAGTATATGTAGCAGGTAAATTAATTGAGTGGGATAATTTTAAATGTTTTCAATGTAATGGACCTATTAAGAAAAAGAATCAAGAATACTATTATTTATTTTTTTATAAAAAAGATGACAAAAGACACAGTAGTGATACAGATTTATTTAATACAATTAAAGTGCTAATCACATTAGAAGAAAAAAATAAAATCCAAAATCTAATTGAAGAAATTATTTAATGATGTAAACATTAATTCTAATGGATATTATAGTGCCTCAATAGAGGTATCTAATGAAATAAAATGGAGATTTATAAACGAAATAGGACAATTCATTATAGAAACTAAATATGATTTTGTTAGCAGTTTCTAAGTTTGATATGATTTATCCACTATTTATAAGTCAATAATTCTATGTATTTAACACAACCCCTGGAAAGGATAAATCTCCAGGGGTTCAATTCTATTGTTTACTACTTAACAACAATTAAATCCTTAGTAAAATGATTTAAAACCTCACAGCCATCCTTCGTTACCAGTACCAAATCCTCAATTCTAACTCCAAGCTCTCCGGGAAGATAGATCCCCGGCTCGATGGAGAAAATCATTCCTGGGATTAGTTTTTCCTGATTTACCGAAGAAACATCCCCGTATTCATGAACATCAATCCCGATGGAATGGCCCGTACGGTGGGTAAAGTATTGACCATAGCCCTTCTCTTCAATATAGCCCCTGGCAGCCTGGTCCACATCAGCAAAGGCTGCCCCGGGCTTGACGGCAGCAATGGCTCTTTCATTGGCCTCCTTCACGATATGGTAAATCTCCTTTGCCTTAGGAGAAACAGACCGATAGAAAACAGTTCGGGTCATATCCGAGCAATAGGAGTCCTTTCGGCAACCAATATCGATAATGATACTGTCCCCCTCCTTCAACAGGCTGTTATCGGGTCCATGGTGGGGGTCAGCCCCGTTGGGTCCATAGGCAACGATAGGGGAGAAGGAGGGCCCCTCAGTATCAAGGACTTTATAGTATTCCATTAGCAGCTCTGTCATCGCTATTTCAGACCTATCCTGAAACAGGTTTTTAACGACTTGCTCCATGGCTAGATCATTCAGCCTTGAGGCCTCTTTCATTAAAGTGATTTCTTCAGGGGCTTTACTCATACGAACCTGATCAATTAAAGGGGAGCCATTGACATAACGACATTGGGGCTTTTTCTCCATTAGAGCCAGCAGAAAGCCTGCTGTCCAGTTTTTATCAATTCCCACAGTCTGATCTTCCGCAAAAAATCCGCCTAGAATACCAATAGCATCCTCCCCATCTCTGTACCATATCTTATTAATGCCCAGGTCTTCGGGAGCAGGAAATAGCTCATTAATCATTATTCCATGATTGCCTTCCATACTTAATAATAAAGTAATCAGACGTTCCCCGGGATGAAACCATTTCCCAGTAAAATAAAAGATATTTGAGGGATCAGAAATAACCATATGGTTGATTTGATGAGCCTTCATTTTTTCTAAAAGTGCTAATCTTCTAGATGAATGCAATTTAATCTCCTCCTGTTCATAATCATAGAATGTCTTTAATAGTAGTGGCCTGAAGAATATTTATTAATAATCATTCTGATATATGCGAATGATTTTATTAATTACTATCGTGCTATTTTTAGAGAATTTATCTATTTAATGACTTTTATTCTATATAAAGTAGATAAATTCCTTTTTCATAATGGAATAGATTGACAAAGACTGCCCCATACTATAAAATAACAGGAAATCAGTGAGTGTATCTAGCAATTTAATTGTGAGCGGTACAGGGAGCATTCCTACACGTAGTTACCCCTACGGAGTCACTTTTTAGTGATACCGTGGGGTTTTTTTATAAAAATCCAAAGGGAGGGAATTGTATGTCAAAAAAAGGGAATTTAAAAGATGGCTCAGAAATGCCATCGAACTTTCTTCACAGAATTGTTGAACGGGATATAGAGGAAGGAGTTTACCAGAGGCAGATATGTACTCGGTTCCCCCCAGAGCCCAATGGTTATCTGCATATTGGAAATGCCTATGCCATTAATATCAGCTATAGTGTGGCCCAGAAATTTGGGGGACGATTTAATTTGCGGTTTGATGATACTAATCCCGCCAAGGAGGAAGCTGATTATGTAGAGGCCATTAAAGAGGATATGAAATGGATGGGCTTTGATTGGGAAGACAGATTGTTTTTTGGATCAGACTATTTTGAAGCCCTCTACGAAGCAGCGCTGATGCTGATCAAAAAGGGAAAAGCCTTTGTTTGTGATTTAAGTCAGGATGAGATACGAGAATATAGAGGAACCTTGATGGAGCCTGGAAGGGAAAGCCCCTATCGAAACAGAAGTATAGCAGAAAATTTAACTCTTTTTGAAGTCATGAAGCGAGGAAAATATCCTGAGGGAAGTCGGGTATTGCGGGCTAAAATAAATATGGCCTCTCCCAATATCAATCTACGGGATCCAGTAATCTATCGAATTCAATATACCAGGCATTATCGTACCCAGAAACAATGGTGTATTTACCCTATGTATGACTATGCCCACCCCTTGCAGGATGCCATTGAAGGGATTACCCATTCCCTATGCTCTGTAGAATTTAAGGACCATAGGCCCCTTTATGAATGGGTGCTGAATGAAGTGGACATACCCAATCCTCCAAAGCAAAGGGAATTTGGCAGAATGAGCCTTAGGGGGGTTATAACCAGTAAGCGGTATTTAAGACAGCAGGTAGAGGAGGGCTACGTGGAGGGCTGGGATGACCCTCGAATGCCCACTCTGAGGGGATTGAGAAGGAGGGGCTATACCCCTGAAGCTATCAGAAAATTTCTATCGGAAATCGGCGTATCAAAGGCCGAGAGCATTGTGGACCCTGCCATGCTGGAGCATAGCCTACGGGAGGACTTAAAGCTAAAGGTCCCCAGCATGATGGCTGTGTTAACGCCCCTTAAGGTGGTGATTACCAATTATCCTACAGATCAGGTGGAATGGCTTGAAGTAGAGAATCATCCAGAAAACCCAAGCCTTGGAACCAGAAGGATTCCCTTTACCCGGGAACTCTATATTGAAGAGGAGGATTTTATGGAGAATCCTCCCCCAAAATACTTTAGGTTGTTCCCTGGCAATGAGGTACGGCTAAAGCATGGCTACTTTATTAAATGCAACGAGGTGATTAAGGACCCGGATACAGGAAAGGTCATGGAGCTTCGATGCACCTATGACCCTGAGACTAAGAGCGGAACAGGCTTTACTGGAAGAAAGGTAAAGGGAACCCTCCACTGGGTATCGGCCCGGGAGGCCATTCAGGCAGAGGTACGGCTATATGGGCCCTTGCTATTGGAGGATGAGGATCAGGGAGATTGGAAGGAACGAATCAATCCACAATCCCTGCAGATTATAGAGAATGGCTATATAGAGCCAGCCCTGGAGAAAGTAAAGCCAGAGGAGAAATTTCAATTTATGCGGCATGGGTATTTTACCGTTGATTCAAAGCTCACTGGACCAGGGAAGCTGGTATTTAATCGTATTGTATCGCTAAAGCGCTCATGGAAATAATCGAATCAAAATGGATTTGCCTAAAATAATGGCAAGTCCATTTTGATGACATAGCCCCTTTGTTCTGTTATAAGCTTAACAATATTTGTCCTCTTTATGATATAATGGAGATAAGATTAGATATAATAAAAAGATTTTCAGGGGGCAGACAGGATCATGAACCTACAATACCTGCGTTCATATTATGTGACAGTAAAACTAAATAGTATATCGAAGGCAGCTAAAAGACTGCATCTTACCCAGCCGGGGTTAAGTATGCAAATACAATCCCTGGAAAAGGACTTGGGGGTTACCCTACTGATCAGAAGCAATAAGGGAGTAGAGCTTACAGAGGCAGGAAGTATTGTTTTTGATTATGCCGAAACAATTCTTTCCATGCATGAAAATATAGAGCGGGATTTAAAGAATCTCAAGGATAATAAAAAGGGCCTTTTGATAGGCTCCTGTAAAGCCATTGGAGAATTTGCCCTGCCCTGCAGTCTTTATATTTTTAAGCAGGAACATCCAAGGGTCAATATTCAATTTGATATTTCCAATACAGATGAAGTAATTAATAAAATTAAAAATAGAACCATTAATATTGGCATTATTCAGGGAGGCTCAAAGGCTGAAGAGCTGGTGGTGGAGAATATTACCCAGGACCGACTTCTTTTGGTGGCATCGATACCAGATATGAAGAAAGAAATTTCCCTTGAGGAATTAAAGAGGCTGCCTTTAATTTTTAGAGAAGCGGGGTCTGGGGCAAGGCAAACCATAAAAAATATTCTTGAAACCCATGGGGTAGACTTGGCGGATCTTAACGTAATTTATGAATTAAATTCCATGGAAGCCATTAAAGCCTCGGTAATTTCAGGAAAGGGGATTTCATTTATACCAGAGCTGACAATTAAAAGAGAGTTGAAGGATGGCCTTTTAAAAGAAATCAAGGTTGCAGACCTGGATTTCTATAGTGACTATCATGTTGCCTACAGGCGTGATCGTTGTTTAAACTCCCAGGAGCTTCAGTTTATCAGCTTTATTCGATCCTCAAAACGGGGATTTTGCTAAACGGGTGCTTACCAGAATTGGTAAGCTCTTTTTGTGTCTATAAAAGATACTTATATAACAGCTTACAGCCAATCCAGGCCCCTAAAAACATAAAGGCACCAAAAACCCACCCGTGGAGGGATAAGGATGGGATCGCGCTGAAGTACGCCCCAATATTGCAGCCAAAGCTAATTCTTGTGGCATAGCCCATGACTAAACCGCCCCCCAGGGCAAAAAATGCCTGTTTTTTATTTTTTAAGGGCTTAAACTTAAATTCCGAGGATAATAAAACGGCTAAGAGTGATCCGACGATAACCGCAAGATTCAAAATTGAAGCATCATTATTAAGCAAACCCTCTCCGGCCTTAGGACCATTACTATAAACCAAAAAATAATGCCATTCCCTGGGCCGAAGTCCGATTTTCTCTAACATATGGGCTCCCCAGTAAAAGAAACCCGAGGTAATACGCCAGCTTGAGCCGGTGAGGGCTAAAAGACTAATATTAAGTAACGCCAAAAGACTGCCCCCCAGCCAATAGGGCCAGGGCTTTTTAAAAATTCGCTCATATCCCTTCAAGTTTCCCAGCTCCTTTATTGTTACTTTACCTTTTCGATGTAAATCTCCCATTCACCCTCGCCTAATTCCACGTAGTCATATAAATGGCCCTGTTTTTTTACCCACTCAACGACATTGGTGATGGAGCAATTATGATCTGTCCCCATAATCAGAACATCACCAACCTCCATGGACTTTAACTGCTTTAGCGCCTTTAACAGGGGAATGGGACAAGCCTCATGCATACAGTCTAAATAATACTCTGCCATAGATTCTCTTCCTTTACTCAGCCATAAGGCTATATTTTTTATCGTACCAATGGGCAAGCCAATAGAGCAATGCTAACAAAAGCAGCTGTAGAAAAAGACTCTCCCTCATGCCAAAATATTGAGGGATATAGATAACAGGGGACTTTGAGATAATGTGCGTATCCCAAAAGTGAAAATGCCATCCCCCTAGGGTAGCCCCTATTATAAAGCCCACCAAAACCAGAAGCTGCATCAAATACCCTTCTCCAATCCGCATCAGAGTACCGGAGGCACAGCCCCCCGCCACCACCATGGCAGCCCCAAACAGGATGGCTCCAATAATGGTATGGATTCCAACGGGGTAAATCTGGCCCGGCAGCTCCAGTGCTTCATAGCTGCCACCTGAAACAATTGGGTATTGCAGGCAATAGAAACCCAGGGTCGTAATCATCAAGGCGATAATCACTGCTCTTAAAATAGAGGTGCTCCCTACCATAATTGGGTCCCGAAAGCTGGCTGCAAAGCAAAAACGAGATCGTTGCAGAGTGAAGCCTATTAAAATTCCAATGGTCCAATAGACGCCCCTTCCCAGGTAATGGTGAAGACCAAAGAGTGTAATTAAAGCACCACAGGCCACAGCAATTCCATAGGGAACCTGGCTTTGCTTCCTGCGATGGACTTTTTGCCTCTGTTTTTTTAGCAGCTCAATTCTTTCAGAAGTCATAGGGTTCCCTCCTTTAATTTCACCTGGGTATAACAATCAAAGTAAGAATACATTAATATTTCGTTAAAAAAATACCTATCCCTATTATAATAAAGAATAAGCAGGATTTCCAGCCCGTCTCAAAAAATACGAAAAGAGAGGATAGAAAAATCCTCTCGATTCAAAATAGGTCATGTAATAGATTAAACAAGCTCATTCAACATAGTAACGACTTTTTTGGCAACATCACCAGTAAGGCGTCCGCAACGTTCCTTACGCTCTGGGTCAGTGTAAGCACATCCTTGAACCTCCATAAAGTTACCGACAGAGTCAGCACAAAGAATAGAACCTGCTAAGGTAGTAGGTAATTCCACATCATTTCCCTTGTACTCTGGGAAGGGGAAATCCTTATACCATTTCCAGAGATCTCCTACGATTTTTTTACCTGTATCGGCATCAGTGACGACACCAATGGCAACAGCTGCGCCACCTAAGGCACCACATAGGGTTCCTTGACCTGCATATCCGCCGGCGGCTAAGGTCATGGATTCTGTTGGGATTTGATTATAGGGATACCCTTCGATTTCAGCTAATTCGCCAATGATTCCTTCATAAACGCCGTAGCCACATCCAGCCCCGGTTTGATAAGCATCATAGGCCCGTTTAGCCACCTTGTCTGGATCTAGTTTTACATAGGGAAAAGGCCATTGGGGTTTTTCTACACTTGCCACATTGGCTGATGGAGATTGGGTCTGACCACAACCTGTTAATAATCCCCCTACGCCCCCAAGTACAGCAGCTCCTGCAATCGTGGTACCTACGCCTTTAATAAAATCCTTTCTGGATATTCCTTGTTCCTTTACTTTAATAGACATCATATCCACCCCTTAATTGTTTTTGGTTGGTGGGATTGCTAATCCAATGTCAATAACAATGACATAAGATTAACAATCCCTACTCAAATTATATAATAGGCTGTCTCTCTTAGATAATCAGACTTTGTTATCGTCTATAACATTTTCTTATGACCCCCATAGCCCAAAGGCAGAGGCCCTTTAGATAAAATGGTTAAGAAGTGAACCTAAAGGTTCTAACAGCCAATGGCAGGGTTACGAAAACCACTATCAAGAATAGTGGTAGATAGGTCAACCCGTATAAGGCTAAAACTGCGTAAACCAGCTAGAAACCGCTGAAAAATAGATAGATAAGAACTATACAACGGAAGGTTTTGTTAATTCTAATCAAATTCTAATTTTTCTCTAAGAAGCCTTTAATTGTGGCTGGATATAATCATTACATAGAAGAAAATAAAAAAAATCAGGAGGGGTTTTTATGTCAAGCCAATTAGAACAGGTAGATTTATTAAGACAAAGAGCGAATGTAAGCTATGAAGAAGCAAAAATTGCATTAGAGAAGTCTAATGGAAGTTTGGTAGAGGCATTGGTTTATTTAGAAAAGGAAAATAAGATTAAGACTGAAACAAAATTCGAGGCCCAGGGAGCCGTTGATCAGGGGCTAAAGACCATAAGAAGATGGGTGAAGAAGGGAAATGAAAGCAGGTTTATTATTAAGAAAAGGGATAGTGAGCTGATTAATTTATCCGTTACTGTAACAGTAGTAGCCTCCGTAGTGGCCCCTGTGATTCCCTTAGTGGGAATTCCTCTTGCTTTAATTACAAACCATCGAATAAAAATTATTAAACCCAATGGACAAGAAGCAGGGGTTAACAGGGTTATTGATAAGGTTTCAGATAAGGTCGTATCCTTAACAAAGGAAAATGGAGCTGAATAAATGACAGCGCGACAGAGAACAACTCTGTCGCATTTATTTTTTCATAGGGAAGTTCGTTTTTTTCCTATGAATGGGGTTGTTCTTTAGGTGGTAATTATTACATTTTTCCCTTAAAATTAAAAAGAGGTGATTATGTCTCCTAAAATTTTTAGGTTAAAAAGTCAGCTGTTAAGTTATAATGAAGATAAAATAAGAAACTGCCTGGGGGGGGCAACAGATATGATAAAGATATTAGTTATTGAGGATGAAGTAAAAATTGCAAGGTTTTTGCAGCTGGAACTGGAGCATGAGGGCTATGGGGTGCAGCTGGCCCATGATGGTAGATTAGGCCTTGAGGCAGCCATAAAGGGTTCCTGTGATTTAATTTTGCTGGATGTCATGCTGCCGGGACTGAATGGTATGGAGGTTTGCCGAAGAATTCGGTCCTCATCGGAGGTACCAATCATTATGCTGACGGCAAAGGATCAGACCATGGATAAGGTCATGGGCTTGGATATTGGGGCCGATGATTATATTACAAAGCCCTTTGCTATTGAAGAATTGCTGGCAAGAATTCGTACCATTCTAAAGCGCAGAACCCCCAGTGAAGTCTCGGAGGAATTGAGATTAATGGGTGTTTCTCTAAATCGCCAACGATATGTTGTCACCTATGAAGGAAATACCATTGAGCTAACAAAAAGGGAATTTGATTTGTTGGCTTACCTAATGGAAAACGTCAACATTGTATTATCCCGAGATCGCATTTTAGAGGAAGTATGGGGCTATGAATACCTGGGAGATACCAATGTGGTGGATGTGTATATCCGATATCTAAGAAGTAAAATAGATCAGCAATATCAGATTAAATTTATTCATACCGTTAGAGGGGTGGGATATTTAGTTAAAGATGAAGCTAAGGGACAGTATTATAATTATTTTTAAAAAGGTTCTCTATCTGGTCTTTCTTTTTCTTAAAACCCTGCTAGGTGGTATAATGACCTTGCTAAGACAGGTAAAAAAGAGATTTCGCTTTTCCATTACCTTTAAAATTACCGTGGTTTATGCCTTTATTTTTGTTATGCTCCTATTTTTTATTTCCTCCGGGGTTCTAGCTAGCTCGGCCTATTTCTTAATGCAGCAGGCCCAGAAGAATACAGCACAAAATTACAAACAGATCAGAAGCATGGTTGAAGGTAATCCGGATGCCTATGAAGAGGATCTGTTGAAATTGGCAGAGTCGGCGAACTTGAAGGTGATCATCTACGATGAAAAGGAGAAGGTAATCTATACAACAGACCCTAAAGATGAGACCATCTACCAAGAAAATACTAATTTGTTTATCCCCTTATTTGTAGCCCAACAGCCATTAACCATAACAAAGAACATTACACTTGGGAACAACAGCTATTTTCTTCAGGCCGCTAAAGACGTATCCAATGAACGGATGTATGTGGGGATCTTAACGGTAATATTAATTGCCGCCAATGCCATTGGCATCTCAATTACCCTGGTATTTGGGGCCAAGGCAAGCCGAAAAATGCTGATGCCCATTGAAAAAATGACAAAAACCGTACAGCATATCTCCATCAGCGCCCTGGATACAAGATTGGATGTTAGTGGTGCCCAGGACGAGCTAAAGGAACTGGCTGAGACCTTTAATGAAATGCTTGACAGGATTGAAGCCTCGTATCGGCTTCAAAACCAATTTGTTTCTGATGCGTCCCATGAATTAAGAACGCCCATAGCAGTGATCCAGGGCTACAGCAACATGCTGGACCGATGGGGAAAGGAGGACCCAACGGTTCTGTCAGAATCCATAGAGGCCATTAAAAGTGAATCCGAGGCCATGAAGGACCTTATTGAAAAGCTGTTGTTTTTGGCTAGGGCCGATAAAAATTTAGAAAACCTGGTCAAGGAAGACTTTCAAATGGATGAGTTGATTGATGAGGTATTGAAGGAAACCCGCCTGATTGATCCGAGGCATCGTGTTATCTGTGAAACTAATGATAGAATTTGTCTTAAGGGAGACCGGAAATCCATCAAACAGCTTCTAAGGATTTTAATTGATAACAGTATCAAGTTCACCCCCGAAGGGGGCAGCATTATGATTAATCTGATCAAAAGAAGGAGACAGGCGGTCATAGAAATCATTGACACAGGAATTGGAATTGCCAAGGAGGATCTGCCTCATATTTTTGAAAGGTTTTATCGGGCCGACAAATCCCGAACAAAGGAGTTGGGGGGCCAGGGGCTGGGCCTATCCATAGGCAGATGGATTATTAACCACCATGGAGGAAAGATAACCGTTGAAAGCAAGCTTCAGGTGGGAACAAAAATTAGAATATTCTTACCAATTCAGTGATAGGAGCCAGGAAGTAATTCAAGGCTCCTATTTTCTTTTTAGAGCCAAAACCCTATGCTGCATAATTCTGGTCAATATAAAGGTATACAATAGTATAACTTAAGAAATATTTAAGAATTTGTTTATTGGGAGTATAGAATCCCTCTGTACAATTAAACTAAATAAAATTAGTTTTGGAGGGAAAACAGTTGAAAAGAAAAGTTGTTATCTATAGTTTAATTCTATTGACAATTATAGCGGGTATATTTTTTATTAGAAGCCGTCGTTCTGAAAGAACACTTACGGTAAGAACAGCTGAGGCAATCCAGGGAGAGTTGCAGAGCTTTTTGTCAACAACTGGCATTATCCAGTCCCGGTACAGCAAGGAATATTATGGGGTACAGGGCAAGGTCCTTGAGATAAAGGTAAGGATTGGAGACGCAGTTAAGACTGGCGATGTATTGGTTACCTATGAAACCCAGGACTTGGATACAGCAGTAAGGCAGGCAGAAATACAATATGAAAATGCTGTGCTGCAGCGGGATGATCTATACAGCCAAAAAGAAGACATGGATGAAAAGATAGCAGAATTAGATGAACAGATTGAAGCCCTGGAGGCAGAAAACATAGACAAATCTGTCATTGATCCCTTGGAAAAGCAGCGAGATGCCCTAATGCCCATTTCAGAGGAGCGAATAAGGCAGGCTGAAAATGCTGTGGTCTCGGCAAAGCTGTCGGTAGATACGGCAAGGGAAAACCTGAGAAAAAATGAAAGCAGTATTGTTGCAGAGGGCGACGGTGTGGTAACAGCCGTTAATGTGGTGGAAGGAGCCATGGATGCCGGTGCCCAGCCAGCTCTGGTGGTTCAGGACATTGAGAAGCTCAAGGCTGTGGTCTCCCTTGGAAAATACGATGCAGAAAAGGTACAGCTGGGCCAGGAGGTAGTCATTAAGGGAGGAGGTCAAACCTATGAAGGGAAGGTTTCCTTTATTGATCCTGTAGCCAAAAAATCAATGGGGGCAAACGGCGGCGAAACCTCTCTTGAGGTACAAATAGACATTTTAGAGGAAGCTCCTGAATTAAAAATTGAATTTGAGGCCGATGTAGACATTTTAGTGGGAGAAATAGACAATGGTGTCATTATCCCCTTAGAAAGCATTAAGGTCGAAAAGGGAAATAAAAATTTGGTCTATGTACTTGAGGGAAATGTGGTCAGGGAAAGAAGTGTAGAGACAGGACTCCAATCGGCTGTGGCTGTAGAAATTATTACAGGTGTTAAATCAGGAGAGCGGGTTATTTTGAATCCTTCTACGCAAATCGTTGAGGGCATAAGGGCAGCTGATGCTACGGAGGGTGAAAAGCATGTTAAAGGTCAATAATGTAGTAAAAATCTATAGAACTGGTGACATTCATTTTAAGGCTTTAAAAAGCGTCAGCCTGAATATTGAGAAGGGAGAATTTACAGCTATTATGGGTCCCTCGGGATCGGGCAAGTCTACCTTTATGAATATTCTTGGCTGCCTTGATCGCATGGATGAGGGAGAATATATTTTGAACAGCCGGGATATTTCCAGTCTCAGGGATGATGAGCTGGCCTATATTAGAAACAAAGAAATCGGCTTCGTATTCCAAGCATTTAATCTGATTCCTAGAATTTCATTGTTGGAAAATGTAGAGTTGCCTATGCTCTATGGGGCAGTGCCAGCCAAGGAAAGAAGGGAAAAAGCCCTTCTGGCCCTGGAAAAGGTGGGATTAAAGGAACGGATTAAGCACCTTCCCAATGAAATATCTGGGGGGCAAAAGCAAAGGGCCGCCATTGCCAGGGCAATAGTCAATTCCCCTTCAGTGATTTTAGCTGACGAACCCACTGGAAATCTTGATTCCGCCTCCTCCCGGGAAATTATGAAAATCTTTCAGCAGTTAAATGATGAGGGGACAACCGTCGTAATGGTGACCCATGAAAATGAGATAGCACAGCATGCCCTGAGGGTGGTTCGCTTTAGCGATGGAGAAATTGTAATCGATTCAAAGGTGAAGGATAGAATCGTGCTATAAGGAGCGTATGAAAATGAATATATTAGAAAGTATTAAAATGGCCTATAAAAGTGTTATGGCTAACAAGATGCGGGCTTTTTTAACCATGCTGGGGATTATTATCGGAATTAGCTCTGTTATTACAATTGTCTCCCTGGGTCAAGGTGGTCAGGAGGCTATTACCGGAGAGTTTGAAAAGATTGGTGTTTCTTCAATCCGTGTGTCTGTGGACGCCACAAAGGCCCAGGATACAGATTACATTACCCTTGAGGATGTTAAGCAGATTAAGGAACAGCTGAATTCTATCAAATATGCCAGTCCTACCATTCAAATAATGGGAACCATTTCTTCAGAAAAGGATAGCCACGGGGCGTTATTTAGTGGCGGCTCCCCTGATTTATCCTATATAAATAACACAGAAATCCTCTACGGTAGATATTTTAATGAGGGGGAATATGAGTCAGGAGCTGCTGTGGGAATTATAGAGGAGCAGGCGGCCCTGGGCCTCTTTGGCTACGCAGATGCAGTAGGAGAAACTGTTACAATAAGTGATGGGAATCTTAGCAAGAAGATGACTGTCATCGGAGTGGAAAAGGGTTTGACGATGCCCCTTGGAAATGGCAATAATCAAAGGCCCTACATGATAGCTGCCCCCGTAACCTTTTTAAGCAGTATCCATTCCAGTGGATCAAGGATCAGTACCGTAACGGTTATGGCAAACACCCAGGAGGAAATTGATGCGGCCGCCCGGGGAACCATAAATATGCTGGAATCCCGTCATAATAATAGGGGTCAAGAAATCTATTCAGCAGAAAATACAATGGATGTGTTAGACCAAATTAATAATGTATTGGGTATCTTTACAGGATTTATAGGGGCTGTGGCCGCCATTTCCCTGCTGGTGGGGGGCATTGGTGTCATGAACATTATGCTGGTATCGGTCACCGAGCGAACTCGGGAAATTGGGATCAGAAAGGCCATTGGGGCCACTACCAAAACAATTCTAATACAATTTTTAATTGAATCCGTGCTTATTTCTCTAATTGGAGGTATAATTGGTATGACCCTAGGGATTATTGGAGCAGAGATTATCGGAAGCTTTGCAGGGATTATACCGGTAGTATCTCCCATGGCAGTATTGGGAGCCATACTATTTTCGTCGGCTGTGGGAATATTCTTTGGAATCTATCCCGCCAGGAAGGCCGCAAGACTTGACCCAATCGATGCCCTACGGTACGAATAAGGCTAGGAGGCAATTATGTCGATTAAATTGAGGTTACGATTATCCTATTTAGCAATGCTGGTGGTTCCGATTGTATTAACCCTGGTTGTCAGCCTTTTGGCGGGCCGCTATTATACAGGGGATATGCTAAGAACCTTAGGAGATGAATATCGAATGAATCCCCTGAAGGATGCCATGGAAGATCGGAGTAATTTGTTTGCAGAAATTAAACAGATTTCCCTGCTGAGTCCAGAAAAACTGCTAGATATAGATTTTTTAAAAAGCCTTGAAGAAAGGTTTGTTATGTTTGATACTGGAGTTATCATCAGACAAGAGGGTGAGATTGTATATTCCAGCCCTAGGCTGAAGGGCTTTGAACATAAGAAATATCTTCCGGACTTTGGTGAATATATGGAGGACACCATGGTACCCTTCCAGGGGAAACGAAAGGAATTACTCATCAATCAGCATGACTTTTATTTTTCTGATCACACAAAGGGGACGCTTTTCTGGGTGATGAATGTTGAGCCCCTTAAAAGAGCCTTTCAGCAGATTGCTGGAGCGGTTACCATTTTTATTGTTGTCATTTTAGTGTCAACCAATGGGACCCTTACCTATTTAGTGTCCAGCAGTATCATTCGCCCCCTCAATAAATTAAAGGAATCTGCCAATGAAATCAAAGAAGGAAACCTTGATTTTGAAATACGGGATGAAACTAATGATGAAATAGGTGAGGTGAATCGAGCCTTTGAAGAAATGCGGGCCAGACTAAAGCAATCCCTCGACAAACAGCTGCAATATGAGAATAATCGTAAGGAATTAATTTCAAATATATCCCACGATTTAAAAACCCCTATTACCAGCATTAAGGGCTACATTGAGGGAATACGGGACGGCGTTGCCGATACCCCTGAAAAAATGGATAAATATATTAATACGATTTACACTAAGGCTGTGGATATAGATCGCTTAATTGATGAGCTATTTCTTTACTCTAAGTTGGATTTAAACAAGCTGCCCCTGAATCTAACGAAAATTTCCCTGGAAAATTATCTATCAGATATTATAGAGGAGCTTAGGTTTGATTTGGAAAAGCAGCAGGTTGATATTGAATTGATAAAGCCCCAGGAGAAAATGGACGTGATTGTCGATGGAAAGCAGTTAAAACGGGTCATGGTCAATATTATTGAGAATGCTGTGAAGTATATGGATAAAGAGAAGGGCGAGGTTCAGGTAAAGCTATCCAGCGAAGATAATGAGGCCGTTGTTTCTATAAGAGATAACGGCAAGGGGATACCCCAGGAGGCCCTTCCCTTTATATTTGATCGTTTTTACCGTACTGACCCCTCAAGGAGTAACCAAACCGGTGGCAGCGGCCTGGGCCTTGCCATCGCCAAAAGAATCATAGAGGAGCATGGTGGCCGAATGGGGGCAGAAAGCATCGTGGGAGAAGGAACAACCATCTATTTTACATTAAAAAAATGTTAGGCGGTGAAGTCTATGAAAAAAATACTCATTATTGAGGATGATATTAGTATCGCTGAGCTGGAAAGAGATTATCTTGACATCAGCGGCTATGAGGTTTCCATTGAAACCGATGGAATGAAGGGCCTTAATCGTGCATTGGAGCAGGATTATGATCTAATCATATTGGATTTAATGCTTCCCAGGGTTGACGGCTTTGAAATCTGTCGTCGGATTAGAAGTGAAAAAAACGCTCCTATTTTAATGGTTTCTGCAAAAAAAGAAGATGTGGATAAGATACGGGGCCTTGGCTTGGGTGCCGACGACTATATGACAAAGCCCTTTAGCCCCAGTGAACTGGTAGCCCGGGTGAAGGCTCATTTAATGAGATATGATCGATTAACGGGTAAGCGAGAAACCACAAACGAAATCTTAGAAATAAGAGGACTTACAGTAGATAAGTCGGCCCGACGGGTGTACATTAATGACAAGGAAGTTGCTTTAACCACCAAGGAATTTGACTTACTGCTATTTTTAGCCTCCAATCCCAACCATGTTTTCACTAAGGAAGAATTATTTGAAAAGATTTGGGGGTTGGATTCTTTGGGGAATATTACAACGGTGACTGTTCATATCAGAAAACTAAGAGAAAAAATAGAAGTTGACCCCTCTAACCCCCAATATATTGAAACTATCTGGGGAGTAGGGTACCGTTTTGAAGTCTAAAGTCTATAGAAAATTGAAAGGTTATAGAAAATGTGAAAAAAATTTCCAATGCAATTTAGCTAAAAAGCCAACAAACCCAACGTATAAAGTAATACGTAAAGGAGTTGGCTTTTTTGCTTTGTAAAAAGTATATGCTATAATGGCCATATAGACAATTACAGACAAGGAGCTGAATAACAATGGACCATGGGGAACCTATTATTCAAATACACAATCTAACTATGAAATATGGTGATAAAGAGGTATTAAAGGGAATTGATCTGGAAATCTATAGGGGACAAATTATTGGATACATTGGCCCTAACGGTGCAGGCAAAAGCACTACGGTTAAGATCATACTTGGGATTGTAACGGGCTATGGAGGACAAATTAAAATATTCCAGCAGGATATCAAGGAAAAGAACGACTACAAATACAGAATCGGCTATGTACCTGAGACCACAGAAATATATGATAGTCTAACGGCACAGGAGTACTTACTTTTTGTGGGGGAATTATATGGCCTGACAGCAGAAGAAATTGATGCCAAGGCTCAGAAAATGATGGCCCTCTTTGGTATTGATGAGGCTTATCACGCCAGAATCAGCTCCTATTCAAAGGGAATGAAGCAAAAGCTTTTAATTATAGCCAGTATGCTCCATAACCCGGATATATTGTTTTTAGATGAGCCCCTGAGTGGTTTAGATGCCAATAGTGTAATGATCTTCAAAGAAATCCTTACGGCCCTGGCAGCCCAGGGAAAAACCATTTTTTATTCCTCTCATATTATGGAGGTCGTTGAAAAAATCAGCAATCGTATCATTTTAATTAATAATGGACAAATCGCTGCCGATGGATCCTTTGAGGAGCTTAAGGCCATGAGCATGGAAGGGTCATTGGAAGAAATTTTTAACCAATTGACAGGCTTCAATCAGCATAGGGAAATTGCAGAGGAATTTGTCTCTACCATACAAGGGGTGTAGCGTATGAAGGAGTTTAAGATCCTAAAGCTATTAGATTCAATTCAATTTTTTTATAAGAAGCTCGGGGTAAATTATTCGGTGATGAGAAAGATTTTACAGCTCAAGCTGATTATGGATGGAAGGCGCGTACCAACAATCTTCAAGCAAAACGACAAAAAGGGCGAAGAGAATCTGTTTAAAAAATCCCTTCTGATGTATGCCTTAACCGGTGTATTCCTGGCAATTTTTATTCCGTTGCCCTTCCCCCTGTTTTATAAAATGAATTTGATTTTCGGCATGCTGATTTTTTTAGTGATGTCGGTAATGATTTCTGATTATTCCTCAGTACTATTGGATGTACAGGAAAAGAACATTCTGTTGCCAAAGCCAGTGGATGTAAAAACCATTAACGCTGCAAAGGTAACCCATATCATTTATTATTTAATGTCCATTCTGCTGGTAATTGCAGGGCCTAGTCTTATCTTTGGAAGCATTCGCTACGGCTTGGTCTTTGGAGCTATTTATATGGTGGAGCTGATATTGATTCTTGGCCTGGTAATCTTTCTGACGGCTATCCTTTATTTTCTGATCCTTCAATTTTTTGATGGAGAGCGATTAAAGGATATCATCAACTTCTTTCAAATTATCCTTGCTATAGTTATGATGCTTGTCTATCAATTAATTGGCAGGGTATTTGAAGTTGTAGATTTAAATGTGATCTTTGTACCCAAATGGTGGAGCTACCTATTACCCTCCACCTGGTTTGCGGCTCCCTATATGCTATTACTAGAAGGTAACAGTGAACTCCATTACTTAATAATGACCCTATTGGGAGTAGTGATTCCCCTGGCGCTGCTAGTAAGCTATTTCAAAGGAATTGCTCCCTACTTTGAAAGGAATCTGCAAAAGCTTAATAACCACAGCCAAAGGAAGACCAAAGGAGGCACAAAAATAGGCAAGGGGATTGCAGGGTTCTTTTCCTATAATCCTGTGGAACGAAGTGCTTTTCGTTTTTCCCAGGCCATGCTTAGGAGTGAAAGAAGCTTAAAACTCAAAATATATCCCACCCTGGCCTTTGCGGTGGTGGCTCCCTTAATCCTTTTATTTGGGACCTTTACCGAAAGCCACTCATTTGTCCATTTCCAGGAGCAAATTGCCAGCGGGAAATCTTACTTAATGAGCTACGTTTCGATGATTCTCTTTGGCAGCTCCCTTGTGATGCTCAATACCAGCGAAAAGTACCAGGGGGCATGGCTCTATAGAGCCTTACCGATTGAAAACCCTGGGGTGGTGATTAAAGGAGCCCTAAAGGCATTTGCTGCCAAAATGCTGCTGCCACCGTTTTTGTTCATTTGCCTTTTATATCTGCTGATATATGGTACGGTAATCGTTATTCCCCATCTACTGCTTATGACTTTGAACTTTACTTTATTAATAGTCATTATTTTCAATCGAAGCGATAGAAGCCTCCCCTTTAGTGAAGACTTTGATTATATCAAGCATAATAGCACCGTGATGCTTTTCATCAGTATACTTTTTTGTGGGGTTTCAGTGGCATTGCACTGGGGGCTTGGGGCTAATCTATACCACATAGGTATTTATATGGGACTGGTGGCAATCATCACCCTGCTGTTGTGGAAAAGGAGCTTTCGTTTTACCTGGAAGGACTTAGAATGAGATCATAAAAAATAAAAAGGTCAGAGGACAATAAAATGAACGCCTCTGACCTTTAGTTTTATTGATTAGCCATTTGGTAAATTTTAATAATATCCTCTACATATAGTGGTTTTACAGTCCCAACAACTCGCTTCCCAAAACGGCAACATTTCTGTGCCATCTCCTCAATTTGAGCATCACTCACTGTTCCCACACCCAGCTGAGCTAGGTTGATGGGCATTCCAATGGAAACAAAATAGTCCTCAGTCCGTTTAATACCCTCTAGAGCCGTGATTTCAGGGTTTATCGGATCAAGAAGGCAATCCCATACATTAATGGCATATTGGACAAAGCGGTTAATGTCGGTCTTCATTACATAGCGGGCCCACCAGCACCATACAGCTGCAAGGCCAGCCCCATGGGCTACATCAAACATGCCGCTGAGCTCGTGTTCAATGGCGTGGGCTGAAAAATCAGCTTTGCCCCCTAGGCCTGTCAAATGATTATGAGAGATACTGCCAGACCACATCAGCTCCGAGCGAGCCTTGTAATTAGCAGGGTCTTCCATACAAATTTTTCCGTACTTTATTGTATTGCGTAGTACCTGTTCAGCAATACGGTCTGTAAGCTCATTTCCCTTATCGGTACAAAAATAGCGTTCTATGGTATGCATCATAATATCCACAATACCGCAGGCCGTTTGATAGGGTGGAAGTGTGTAGGTTAGCTCAGGATTCATTAGAGCAAATTTAGGACGAATTAAATTGCTGCCATAGCCCTTTTTCAGCCAGCCATCCTCATTGGTGATAACACTGGAGCTGCTGGTTTCACTGCCAGCAGCAGCGATGGTTAAAACAACTCCTATGGGAAGACAGGCTACAGGCGTTGCCTTTCCCTCATAGGCATCCCATATATCAATATCTGGATTTGCCAGGGCCAGGGCAATTGCCTTGGCAGAGTCAATGACACTGCCGCCTCCAACCGCCAGGATGAAATCCACCTTTTCCCTGCGGCAAAGCTCAACCCCTTGACGAACCAGGGAAAGCCTTGGATTCGGAACAACTCCCCCTAAGGAAATATAATTAATATTTGCCTCTTGTAGGCTCCTTTCTATTCGAGCTAATAGCCCCGATGCCTTGGCACTGTTCCCGCCATAATGGAGCAGTACCCTGGTACCGCCCCAGGCCTTTACCTCTTGGCCAGCCCTGTCCTCAACACCCGAACCAAAAATAACCTTCGTTGGAGAATAGAACTCAAAGCGATTCATGATAGCCCCCCTTTTTCTTTAGATTAAAATGCCTTCTTTCTTAATATAAGACACCATCCGCTGATCTTCTTCGTTAATATGACTAACCAGCCATTCTACAATTAATAGCTTCAATTGATCCAATATCTGAGCAGTAATGCCGACTGCAGCAATATTCTTGGTGATTTTATGTAATTCTGCCACCAAATATTGGTGATGCTGCTGATGAGCTCTCGCTTCAGGATATTGATATTGGTCCATTAGCTTTTCCTCCGCTTCAAAGTGCTTTTTGACATATTGAAGGAGAAAGGCAAAGGCTTCCTTTACCTGTAAGGCACCTGTGCTGCTATCAAAACTAAATATTTCATCTGCTTTTTGAAAGATTGCCCTATGCTCTTGATCAATGGAGTCAATGCCAGTGGCTAAATCCGCTGTCCACCACAACATAATAATCCCCCCTAGTGGTTATTTTCAATAAAATAAAGCTTCTTTTTTTATTGTATCATCTGTTGAAGAGAAAGCAAAAGTATTTTCTCAGACAAATGTTTTTGCTAAGGGAAATTTAATAGAATGTTAAGATTAGCGCTATTGTGATCACCCTGGGCATAGGATATAATATAAATGTACCAGTCGATGACTAAATTACTAGGAGGGAAGTTTAATGGAGCTAGTAATGGGTTTGTTTAGATTTTTCTACATTATCTTGCTTATTCGAATGGTGTTAAACATCTTCCTGAATATTAAACGAAGAGCCATGCTGCGGGATCATATAGAAGCGGCCCAAAGAACCCTTGCAGAGGGAGAAGAAGCTGAAGAACCAAAGCAAAGGGTCATTACAATGGTAGAGGACAAAATATGTGGCAACAGAATACAGAAGGAAAAGGCTTATATTATCAACAAGAACGACGAGGACCATTATTTTTGCAGTTGGGATTGCAGAGAAAAATTTATTAATGAAAATAGAGATTAATCCAATTAAATTGTGGTAAAAGAAATAAGGGAATATGAAAACCATCGAGAGGAGTACGAAAATGAATATCTCTTTTTTTCTGACACCAAAAAAGGATGTTGTTTATGCTTCGGTCCATTCAACAATGAGACAGATATTAGAAAAAATGGAGTATCATCGTTACACAGCTATCCCCTTAATTGATGAAGAGGGAAAATATGCCGGAGCAATTACAGAGGGAGATCTCCTCTGGAAGCTGAAAAAAACAGCAGCCTTGGATGTGAGAAAGCTAGAACAAATAAACCTTAAGGATGTACCAAGGCACAGAATGAATAAATCTGTATCGATTGATTCCAATGTGGAGGATTTAATTATGGCCACCACCTATCAAAATTTTGTTCCAGTGGTGGATGACCAGGGAATTTTTATTGGGATCATCAAGCGAAGCGATGTAATACGATATTTTTACAAAATGCTTCGGGAAAAGGGCCTGATGGGGGAACCATCAGAGGAAGTAATTGATGAAGAGGAATTTTGGATGCTTCATTCCAACGAAGTGAAGGAACTGGTTGGGGCAGAAAGATAGCTTATTAGAAAACAGGCCTGAGGGCCTGTTTTTGCATAATAAATGGCCCTATTTATTAAAAAGACCTGCTACTTTGAAATTAACCCGATAAAAATGGGAACAATTGATGAATAGAATCGTCTAAATAATAAGAGGGCTGAGGCATACTTGAGAAAAGCCCTTGATAGACAACTAGGCTAGTAAGGAGGTAGAAGTAATGAAACGAAAAGTAATCTTAGGACTTGCTGTTTTAACCCTAACATCAGCATTGGTATTTGGCTGTACCAGTAAACCACCAGAAGAAGATGGGAAAGTAGTAGATGAAATAAATAATGAAGCTGCCATAATGAAGGATTTTGAAGCCCTAGCAGCGGACCAGGACCTTAAGGAAGTAATTACTTATGTAAAGGAGCATATAGGTGACCTCTCTGAGGAAAATGCCTCTAAGATGGTGCTTCAATTGGAAGAAATGCAGAAGGAGCAGCTATCCTCCCTTGAGAAGCGTTATTTTGCAGAGGATTCAATTCAACAAACCCTTATTGAAGCCTACGAAGCGGGAGAATGGAAATTAAAAATAGAAGACATCGAAGATGAAAATGTAAAGGCTCTGCTGCAAGATACAATTGATCAGGGCTATAAGGTAGAAACCGCAGAGGGAACCTTTTTTCCGGTGATTGACTATGGTAACACAGCTCAGTTTGCCGACTACACCACCGATGATATTAATGCCTATCTTCAATTGATGAAAACAGAATCAGATGAGGTGGCGGTAAAGGATGCCGCTATCGTAATTGAATGGAAGGAAGTAGCTGAAAGAGCTTTAAACCAGCAGGAATTTCTGGAGGCCTATGGTGATTCAGAAAAATCTGAGGATGTGGAGAATCTTTATGGCCGATATGTAAACCTACTGGTATTTGGGGCAAATAACACCCCCGCCTTTTCCTACGACAGTAAAAAGCTCGAACCTGAATTGCAGGAAATCTATAAGGCCCTTGCGGCAGAGGAAGATGGAAAGCTAAAGGAGCTATTTACAGATTATTTACCGATCTTAGAGAAAAGTCAATATACCATGACAGAGGAAGTCAGCCAGTATCGTGATCAAATGACAAAACCATTCTAATATTGAAACTGCAAAGAACAAAGTGGCTATCGCCACGTTTGTTTTCCAGGGAACCCATGGGTTCCCTAGGACACTCCGCTGTACCCTCCTTATTTTAATAAGGGGTGATGCCCCCCTTAACAACCCCCCCATTTCATAGGAAAAAAATGAACTTTACTTTGAAATAAAAAAGGGTTTCTTCTCTTCGGAGAAGAAACCCTTTTTGTGTTCTTAAAATATCATATGAGCTATTAAGACAATAATGGGTAGAGTAATCAGCGTTCTCTCAATAAAGATAATAATTAAATCCTTAATGGAAACAGGAACCTTAGAACCCAATAGAAGGCCCCCAACCTCAGACATATAAATTAACTGGGTAACAGAGACACAGGCAATGACAAATCGAGTCAGCTCACTTTCGATTCTGCTACCGATTACTGAAGGTAAGAACATGTCTGCAAAGCCCACCACTAGGGTTTGAGAGGCCTCAGCCGCCTCGGGTACCTGCAGCAGCTTTAATAGTGGAATAAAGGGCAGTCCAAGCCATTGGAACACAGGGGTAAATTCTGCGATAATTAATGCTATTGTACCGAAGGCCATTACAATGGGTGTTACCCCTAACCACATATCTAATACGTTTTTGAAGCCGTCCTTAACAAATCTACCGGGGGAGCTGTTTTGTTCAGCTTTGGAAACCGCTAGATGTAAACCCCATTTTAAAGAAGAATAGCCCTTTGGTATTTCTTCATTGCTTCCCTCGGCAGCCTTTTGATAATAGGTATCAGGCTTTTTAGAAAGGGGAGGAATGCGGGGCGTAATAATGGCTGCTACGATTCCGGCAAAGGTAATGGTCAAGTAAAAGGGAACGAAAAGGTGGCCTAAATTTACTTGAGAAATTACAATTAAACTGAAGGTAATGGAAACGGCAGAAAAGGTTGTTCCAATCACTGCTGCTTCTCGTTTTGTATAATAGCCATCTTCATATTGCTTACTGGTCAATAGAACACCAATGGTACCGTCCCCCAACCAAGAGGCAATACAGTCAATGGCAGAACGGCCAGGGAGTTTAAAGATAGGTCGCATAATCTTAGTTAACAGCGTACCGACAAATTCTAATAAACCAAAGTTTAAAAGCAGGGGTAAAAAGAATCCTGCAAAGAGAAAGACAGAAAATAAAATAGGCAGCAGGTCAAACAGCAGCAATCCGCCAGTGGCTTCTGACCAAATCCATTCTGGCCCGATTTTCAATAGGGTGGCGATGGCAAGAACGCCTCCCACTATTCTGGAGCCAACCCATAGCGGAGACACATTAAACAAAGTATTTAAAAAGCTATTATCTACCTTAGAAGCAGGCTTAATAAGCTTTGTTAAAATTGTTCCGATCAAGGTAATGGTAATTAACACCACCGTGATAGTTGGCAGCACCTTTGAAAAGGTATCCATAACTAAATTTGATAGTAATGCAATTGGAATTGTAATTTCTCCATCGATAGAAATTGGGACCATAAATAGCATGACCCCTATTAACGAGGGGAGAATAAACTTTATCATACCGCTGGTTGAAAGCTCCTTCTTCGTCATAGTAACACTCCTTTGTCATAAAAATAAATATTTATACAATGATTTTAATCTTAATACATAGCGTATAAATATGCAACAGTTTTCATTCATATTGACAATGGAAAGTTGTTAAGTTTTTGTAATGAAGATAAATCTATCATCATAGAGACCCTTTAAATTTAAGGGTTAGTGGGCTGGGGAGTAGCTGTCTTAGAAATCCAATAGTTGGGCTGAAAATAATCGGTATAAATACCGTATACCCCCAGATCCTGTAATTCTTCATAAACATACAGGTCATTTACCGTATGGGCGTAGACAGGTATATCAAGGGCCTTCAGCTCCTTCGGCAATGAGGAAAGGTCTCGTTCAGCAGGTATAGTTACAGCAAATAAAGGATTTTTTTCAGCAAAGTTTAAAATTTCTTCATCAGTTTCATTAGATCGATATAGGGTTAAAATAATATGCTTATAACCAAAGTTCTTTACCCTTTCATACTCGTCAAAGCTGTAGATTTGAGGAATGATCTGCTCGGCCATTTCAGGATAGTAATGACGAATCCAGGCAAGGGCCCTTGTGTTGCTCTCCTTTACGTCAGTTATAATAAAAGCATCTGGATGCTCGACAAGCCACTGGGATAAGTCATATAAATCCATCAGGGTAAGGTCTTGAAAGGTGGGCCTTGATTTAAATTCTTCCAAGGTAAGGCTCCCCCCCATATCCATAAACAGTCGACGGGACATTTTATCCCAGTCATGGATTAAAACCGGCCGCTCATCCTTTGTCCAGCTAAAGTCCAGCTCAATTAACCGAAATCCATTATCATAGGAGGAATTTAAAGCCTCTAGGGAATTGGTGTATCGATAGCCATAGATTGCTCCTCCGCCATGGGCCACCAGGGGTTGAAGTCGGGGAGTAAGCTGGTTTTCCAGATTGGGGGTTTCCTGTGCAAAAGTCACCAGGGGTAGAGTAAGGATAAGTAGGGCTATAAAAGCTATTTTCTTCATTTCGATGCCTCCAATTAGATTGATATAATTAGTATAAGGCTTTATCGAAGAATTGACAATGGAAGAGCATGGTGTAGATATTGAGATCAATTTTAATAATTTTAACATTATATCATTATTCTACATTTTTTTAAAAATATTGGTGGTATACTATCTTTGAATACTTATTAACTTATCATTGTGTCATATAAAATAAATCCACAAGGAGGGATCTAAACTTATAAAATAGCTTGTATGGCTCAAGCATAAGTTATCACTATAATTTAAGGGGATGAATAATATGCTAAAGAATAGAAGCCTAAAATTAAATATAGTATTAATATTAGTCTTAGTGTTATCTTTAACGGGTATTACTTATGGAAACACAAATGATGTTAAATCATTAGATAGTCAACTAAGGATGAAAAATGTACCTCAATATGTCATTGATACTATGCCACAATCTGTAAAAATAGATATAATAAATAATGCAGGTAATTTTGAGAGTTTTTCAGTAGGAACTATAGAGAATAATAGTATTATTCCTACAGCCATTCCTGCTGATGAATTTGATTTTTATATTAATATCTATTCAGCACCATCATCAGGTGGAAAAATGAGAAAGTGGGTATATGTCTATTATAATTGGACTCAACCACCAGTTTTTCGATTAAATGATCCATTTGGAGTATCTTGGAACACTGATTGGCTAGCAGTACCAGATACACATTACCATGTAGATGAAGTTAGATATGCTGATGGAACTGCAAACTTTAGAATAGATGAGAATTTAGCAGATGCTACAGCAACAGGTGTACGATGGGATGCTGATCTAGCTTCTTGGTTTAATCCTAAAATAGAGAAATCATTAGGGGGTTACGGTAGAATTATGATAGAAGAGAAAATAGCCGGTGACTCTGTTACACGTCAAGTGTACGGGGCATATGCGCATAAGACTACAGGAGCAATTACTTTTCTTCTTAAAATTTTAAGTATTAATATAACTGGTACACAGGATACAAGAGCTGTTTTAGTAGGATTTTAAATTAATTAATTTAAGTAGAAAGTTATGTGATCTAGCTGATACATTAATTAGTATCAGCTTTTTCTTTAGACTAAGATGTATACAGCGTAAGCCAGCTAAGTTTATTGACGATAAAAGGATAATACAATATAGTTATAATACGGTAGTTTCTTAATCGAAGGAGGTTGCTTGTAATGCACAAAAAAAATTTTTTTTATATTGGGGCTATCTTAACGATAGTGGGTTTAATATTTTTTTACCGTCAGGCTTCCTATACCAACATTATTACTTCTGGATTCATTATAGAAAAAGCAGCAGATGGAAACGTACACTATATAGAACTTAAAAGGCTAGGTGAGACAAAAGAAGAAATAGTTATTGATAGAATTACAGTAGAGGAGAAAAATACATGGAATTTAATTGAGATAAATAAGGCTTATTGGGTTGTTTATTTCAGTAGAAATGGGAAAGATTTCAAACTGGAGGAAATACAATCTAATAAAGAATTTGAGAGCATTTATAAAGAAGAATTCAGTATTCCTGATCAGTAACTAACAGAAAAAAAGCAGGAGAGGTTCTCCTGCTTTAAAGAGGATAGAAAGAGTGAAAAATATATAGATATTAGCTATAGATATTAACTTATTTCAGCTCCTCATATCTTGTGCTGACATAGTCCCAATTAATAACATTCCACCAGGCACTGATATAATCGGGTCTTCTGTTTTGATAGTTTAGATAGTAGGCATGCTCCCAAACATCAAGACCCATTAAAATCTTCTTGCCTTCCATAAGGGGGCTGTCTTGATTTGGACTGGAAGCAACTTCTAATTCACCCGATTCGTTGATGATCAGCCAGGCCCAACCGCTTCCAAATCGGGTTGCCGCTGCCTTATTAAAAGTTTCTCTAAATTGTTCAAAGCTTCCAAAGGTACTGTTAATTTTATCAAGAAGTGCTCCCTTTGGCCCGCCGCCTCCCTGTGGGCTCATAATTTTCCAGAATAGGCTGTGGTTGTAATAGCCTCCGCCGTTATTTCTTACGGCCCAATAAATATCCTGTGGCAGCTGATCAAGAGATTGAAGCAGTTCTTCAATGTCCTTTCCTTCCAGTTCAGGATGTTTTGCCAGGGCTGCATTCAAATTATTAATGTAGGCCTGATGGTGCTTTGTATGATGGATTTCCATTGTGGCCTTATCAATATGGGGCTCTAGGCTGTCATAGGCATAATCTAACTTTGGTAATGTATAGGTCATTATTAATTCCTCCTCATAAAATACTTAGTTTAACTTTACATGTAATATACCCGACTAAGATAATAATAATCATTATCATTTAAATTAGTTTAATTTTTATTATCCTATGGAAGTATTTATTTCATTATTCTCTGTTGACATCCCCAGAGGAATAGAATATAATATTCAATAAAATCAAATAACTCTTATCAAGAGCGGTGGAGGGAAAGGCCCAATGAAGCCCAGCAACCAGCACATATTATGCCTGGTGCTAATTCCTGCAGTCCTTAAAAGACTGAAAGATAAGCGGCTCACCACCTAAGTCTTCTTTATCTTTAAAGAGGCTTTTTTTAATTTTTGAATCTATTATTAGCAGATGCCCTACAAGCCGATCATTTGCGTAAATTATTTGGGAGGTGCTATCATGGTCCAGTATCAATTTAAGTATGGAAGTAACCAATGGAAAATTCAACTGGAGGAAGCCAATATCATCAATACCTTAGTTCCGAGGAAAGCTGAACAAATCTATGATTTAGAGGGGGAAATCAGAAAAAGTCTTGATAATCCCATTGGAACGAGTCCCTTAAGGGAGATTGTTAATGAAAAAGAGACGGTAACGATTATTATCAGTGACATTACCCGCCTCTGGATTAAGACCAGCCTGTTTTTACCTGTTATTGTGGATTACCTTAATGAAATAGGAGTAGACGACGACGATATTACCCTTTTAATTGCCCTGGGCTCCCATAGACCCTCTACTGAGGAGGAAAAAAAAGCCATCGTGGGGGAGCGGCTCTATAGTAGAGTGAGAATCATCGATCATGATTGCAATGATGATGCCCAGCTATGCTACCTGGGGGAGTCAAGCTTTGGTACACCCATTTATCTAAATAAAGCAGTTGTAGAGGCAGACCGAATCATTTTAACCGGGGGAATCGTATTTCATCTCTTTGCCGGGTTTGGTGGAGGGGCGAAAAGTGTGGTACCGGGAGTCGCAGGATTAACGACAATTCAGCAGAATCACCGACTGACCTTTTTACCTGGGGAGAATACGGGCTTAAATCCCGACGCCTGCTCAAATAAAATTCAAGGAAACCCCATGAGAGAGGATATTACAGAAATCTGTCGAAGCCTTGGGCCGGATTTTCTTTTTAATGCTGTTCTAGATGCCGATGGAAGCTTTGTCAGCTTTGTAGCAGGAGACTTTGAAATGGCTTGGCTGGAAGGCTGTGAAATAATCCGTCACCTCTACGGAATAGCCATAGGTGAAAAGGCAGATATTATTATTGCCTCCGCCGGAGGGTTTCCCAAGGATATTAATTTATATCAGACCGTAAAGACCTTAGATAATTGTATCTATGGGGGGAAGGAGGGAAGTATCATTATACTTTTATCAGAATGCAGAGATGGGCTTGGGGCAGAGGAATTTCTGCAGTGGTTCCAATATAAGACCCTGGAAGAAATGGAGGGAGCCCTAAAGAAACACTTCACTGTACCGGGGTACGCCGCCTATAAAACTGCCTATGCTGCCAAAAACAGACGATTGATTTTAATTTCTTCTCTGCCAGAGGAAACTGTAAAAGAACTGGGAATTATTCCTGCTAATGGACTGAACGAAGCCCTTAGCCTGGCCTACAAGTTGAGCTGCCCTAATGCCAAGGTTACCCTAATGCCCTATGGGGGCAATACCCTTCCCATTATTGGATAATATAAAAAAACCCCAGTCAGTGGCCTTTTGTCCATGCTGGGGTTTTATTAAAAATGTGATTATAATTATGGATTAATTAAAATTCCACGATCCAGCCCTCAGGAGCTTCAATATCACCGAATTGAATTCCGCAAAGGGTATCATACAGCTTTTTCGTAACGGGACCAACCTCTGTTTCACTGTGGAATACATGAAGCTTATCGTTATGATGAATACCACCGATTGGAGTAATTACTGCTGCAGTTCCACAGGCTCCAGCTTCTTTGAATTCATCAAGCTTATCAATCAGTACATCTCGTTCTTCTACCTCCATACCCATATATTCCTTAGCCAGGTGCATTAGGGAATATTTTGTGATACTTGGAAGAATAGAAGGAGATTTAGGTGTGATAAATTTGTTATCATGGGTAATACCAAAGAAGTTTGCCGCCCCAACCTCTTCAATTTTCGTATGAGTCATTGGGTCAAGATAAATACAATCTGCAAAGCCTTTTTTAACTGCTACTTCATGGGGATAAAGGCTGCCCGCATAGTTACCCCCAACCTTTGCTGCACCGGTACCATAGGGAGCTGCACGGTCATAATCAGAAGTAATAAAGTTTACTGGAGCCATACCACCTTTAAAGTAAGGGCCAACAGGCACACAGAAAATACAGAATAAGAATTCTGGTGCTGGCTTAACACCAAGGTTATCTCCTACCCCGATGACAAAGGGTCTTAAATAAAGGGTTGCACCAATACCGTAGGGAGGAACATAGGCTTCATTTGCTTTCACTACTTGAATACATGCATCAATGAACTTTTCTTCTGGCACCTCTGGCATCATGATGCGTTTACAGCTGTTGTTTAAACGTTTTGCATTTTGATCGGGTCTAAATAATTGAATTTTTCCATCCTTACGACGATAAGCCTTTAACCCTTCAAAACACTGTTGTCCATAATGTAGAGCAGTTGAAGCCTCACTAATTGTTAAGGTATTATCCTCCACAAGAGCGCCTTCATCCCATTGGCCATCCTTCCATTTTGAGATATAACGGAGATCAGTCTTCATGTAGCCGAACCCTAATTTGCTCCAATCAATGTTAACAGTTTTCATCGAATCCCTCCACTAATTTTTTCTATAAAAGCTGAAATCTAAGGAATGAAAAGGTTTTCACAATTCCTCAACCGCTTTATACTTTTTATTATAACATAGAATTTAAGATTTCAACCAAAATTAGCAGCCATCCAACAAATTCGTAAAATTTAAAATATTATTGAGTATATACAGTATTATAAAAAATAAAGCTTGCTAATTTTGGAAAAGATTAATATACGATAAATTTCTACAGAACTCTTGTAAAATCTTTGTTAATTCAATAAAATAGAGCTTAAGCAACTAGTGCCCCAATACAATTAGATTGTAGGTTATCTCTGGTTAAATTTCCATATAGCGGCGTTGTGGTCAGTCTCATATTGCCTGATATGGCTTCTTCTCCGCCTTACTCTTGGAAAACTTACCGCAGGCCTTATCTCATCTTTTAAATGACGCAGGGTACTAGGTTTTTGACAGGGAATATAGGAAGGGTGACCAATATGAGTAATACACTACGGGAGCGATTGCCAAAGGGATATGGCTGGACTTTGCTCTTTATTATATTGACAATGGTAAAACAATTTACTGTAGAATCCTTTATGGGGATGGAGCATCCGGCTATAGGAGCCATGGCCCTTAATCTGCTGTTAGTGACAATGCTGTTTCACTTCACCTCAGCTATTATTGCTAAGGACAGGGGAAAATATGCACTATTAGCTCTCTATAGCATTATAACATTGCTGCTATATGCAGATCTAGTACATTATCGTTATTTTCAAACGCCGATTTCTATCTACTCCTTTCAATTGGCCAATGCTGTAGGCTCCGTTAAGGGGAGTATTAAGCAGCTAATCCATCTGAAAGATATAGTCCTTGGTTTTGACATAATTGTATTAACCATTATAATGGTGGTAAAGCCTAGAAGAAAATGGGTCCTGACCAGGAAGCAAAGGCTGATGTACTTGGCCTCAGCTGTGGCTGGCCTTATATTGCTTGTGGTAATAAATAGCAGTCTTTCTATTGCCACCCATACACCGGAGCAGTTGGGGATTTTAAATTATCATTTTTACGATGCCCAGAAATTTGTCCTTGGACAAGATTCCATGGAGGGAAAAGACCTTGAGGCCTATCTCGATAGAATGGCAGCTGACAATGGCAATCGAAAACACTTTGGAGCAGCAGCAGGACGAAATGTTGTTGTCTTCCAGGTGGAATCAATGCAAAACTTTGTTTTAAATTTAGAGGTAGAGGGACAGGCCATTACGCCTGTTATGAATAGCCTAATAGGGAAGGATAGCCTATATTTTCCCAAGTACTATCAGCAGCTAGGTCGGGGCAATACCTCCGATGCAGAGTTTGTCAGCCAAAATAGCCTGTATCCGTCCATGAACACCTATTCCTTTAAGGAATACCTGAATACTGATCTGTATTCTCTGCCGATTCTGTTGAAGGACAAGGGGTATGAAACCATTGCATTCCATGGCAATACTCCTGATTATTACAACCGGGAAGGTATGTACCCCCAATTGGGTATAGATACCTTTTTCAGCAGTGCCCAGTTAAAGCAGGATGAGGTAATTAGTATGGGTATTAGTGATGGCTCATTGCTTAAGCAATCCCTAACGCATTTAGAGGAAATGAAGGAGCCCTTCTACAGTCTTTTTGTGACCTTGACCAGCCATGGCCCCTTCAAAATTCCCCAAGAGCTTCAGGACCTACGCTTTGAAGGAGAGCTGAAGGGCACCATTTTAGCCGATTACTTTCAGTCCATCAATTACTTTGATCGAATGCTGGGAGAGTTTATCGAGGGACTAAAGGAACGGGGACTCTACGACAATACCATCATTGCCATCTATGGAGATCACTTTGGTATTGATATTAGAAATGAAGAGCTGAAGGATCTGACCTCAACGCTTTTGGGTAAGACCTATGATTACGATGAGTTTATGAAGGTGGGCCTATTGCTACATGTACCAGGCCTGGGAGAAGCAAAAACCTATGACATCACCGGGGGACAAATTGATTTCTATCCAACGATGCTTAATCTATTGGGTGTACAAAACCAGGGCCTATTTCTGATGGGTCAGGATCTTGTCAACTCCACCGAAGGCTTTGTGGCTAGCCAAACCTATATGATAAAGGGCTCCTTCATTGATAATGAAAAAATATTTGAAATGTCCCGAGATGGGGTTTTTGAGAATAGTCGGGCCTGGAGCCTGAATACCCAGGAGCCCATTGATATAAAGACCTGTCGTGAAGGCTATGAAAAGGCCCTTAAAGAAATTAACCTATCCAATTATGTACTTCACAATAACCTGGTACTAGAGGTGAATGAAGGCTTTGAAAGGGATAAAAAAATACATTATATCGATATTGAAGACTATTGGGCCAAGGGAGAAATAGAGGCCCTCTTTGAAGAAGACATCTTAAAGGAAGCCGCCGATGGACGATATTATCCTGAAAGGCCTGTCCTTAAGGGAGAGCTGATCACCATGCTGGGAAGGGCCTTCCACTGGTTAGATTCCGACGGAGAAAGGGTAGAAGAAACAGAACACTATGCCCAGCCCTATATTAAGGAAGCAAAGAACCAGGGGATGCTGGAAGAAGGGGATTACAGTCATTTTGAGCCCGATGAAGAGGCGGTCTTCGATGATCTAATACATTGGATGAAGGCATTTCCCAAGTACAGGGAAATGATTATAGACTATAACAGCAACGGTAAACGTATCATTAAGCGGGGAGAAGCTGCAAAGCTGATTTACGATATAACCCGTTTAGAAGGTAACTCCAATAGTTAATTGAAAAGACACAGGTGGGATCCTTACCACGCCTGTGTCTCTTATTTTTCTATCTAAGGTAAATCAAAGAATAGGGAAGGAACGATGATAGGCCCTATCTTCAATGACATCATATGCTGAGGTTTTTGTTTTGGTGATTAGAACCAGAAATAAATTATTGAAATAGCCCCAGCATCTTAATAACAATACCAATAATGGTCATAACAAGTAACGAAACAGCAATTACCTTAGGAATACTGAGAGGCATCTTGCTAACGACCTCACCGGTCTGACCGTTGATTTCAAGGTAGAATTTACAGCAAACATAACCAGGTAAAGAATGCTGAATTAAAGGATGTAAGAATTTCTTATGATATAATAACATAGTAACAGAGGTAATTTCACTATAAGGAGGGTTGGAATATGTATTCCAGCCTTCTTTGTAGTGCTACTATATCCTTATCATTGCAATGCGTAGTGCAATGATAAGAAAAATACCGCCTAATACACGATATAAAATAGCAGTTGATTCGTCGTTCTTACCTTTTACGTCAAAAGATTGAATTATGAGATATGGATTGATAAGCGTAGCTAAACCTAAAACTCCCGTCAAAAAGCTACATATATAGGGGACAGCCATAGATGGTTTAGGAGAAAAAAGAGGGTCATAGTCAGTTATTATAACAAAAGCAATAGAACCAAATAAAATAGACAAAACAACTAGCAATCGATATATAGTAATATAGCAACGTTTGATAGGCTTCATTAAAAATTTACCTCCTTCTAGTTAGTTCGTTTTTCTTTCTGTTAAATTATACCATAGTTATCAACATCAACAATATCGTTGCTCCTGCACTGATAGGGTGAAATAAGAAAAAGCCTATACCTTAACTCCAGGGTATAGGCTGACAGCTTTCTCTAGTCCAGCTTAATATGGCAATAGCCCTTAGGGTTTTTCATCAGATATTTCTGATGATATTCCTCAGCATCGTAAAAGCAAACTAGGGGTTCAATTTCTGTGACAATAGAACTAGAATGTTTTTCTTGCTGCTGCTTTCGGGTTTTTTCAATAGTTTCCCGATCAGCCGGGTCGATATAGAAAATCCCTGTACGATATTGATGGCCAATATCGGGACCCTGACGATTAATGGCTGTGGGGTCAATGATTCCCCAAAACCGATTTAATAATGCCTCTAGGCTTATGGCGTCCTCATCAAATATCACAAAGCAAGCCTCCGCATGGCCTGTATAGCTGTTACATACTTGTTCATAGCTGGGACTTTCTACATGGCCGTTGGCATAGCCTACCTTGGTTTCAACCACCCCGTTAATTCGGGAGAGATAGGCCTCTACCCCCCAAAAGCAGCCCCCTGCAAAAACAATTTCCTTCATGGGATTTCACCCTTTCTTTAAGATTCTACTATTACTATACCCATATGCCAAAAAGTCTTACCATCATTACAGGAATTTGAAAAACTAGTCTAACATAAGGTCTTTTTTTATGGTAATCTAGTAGTATAAGAGATACAAAGGATAAAGGAGCGAAAAGATGACTAAGAAAAAAATAACGGGAATGATCGTCCTGGTAATCTTAATGGCTGGGGCCCTTTTTTTATGGAATCAGAGGCCTTTTAATCAGGTATTGGCAGATGAATTTATGGGAGAGATAGAACCAGAAGATTTAGTGAGTATGAATGCCATGGATGCCTTATCAAGATTTGAAAAAATTAAACTTTCTGCCACAGACAGACAGCAGGAGCAATTAAAGACCCTTGGGAATCGTCAGGATTCCATTGGGTACCTAGCCAACCTGGCCTTGGGTGAATACGAAACAGCCAATGGCGGCAATGGCATCAGCTATTATCAACAGGCCCTGACGCTCTATGATACAAAAGAAATCAGGTATCGATTAGCAAAGGCTGTCCTTAACCAGGGGAGCCTAGATCAGGCAAGGGAGTTGTATGTTTCCTTGCTGCCTGAGGAAAATGCCCTAATAGGGCTGCAAAATACGGGTTTATATCCAAAAGAAATTGCCGACCTTTTGATGGAAAAGGGACAGTGGAACGGGCTGCTGGATTACCAGGATTCTAAAGGGGATGAGCCCTGGGCTAATTACCAGGAGCAGCAGGCCAGGGCCCTGGCAGAACTGGGACGCTATGAGGAGGCCCTGGAGATTCTTGAAATGTTATTGACAAAAGGAAAGCTTGATGAGGAGCTAAGCTGGTGGTATGGTCGATCTCTGGAAGCAATTGGCGATGAAGAAGGGGCCATGGCCCAATACAGCGAGCTTGGCGAAGGGGGAGCCTATCGATTAGGACTTTTATTGGAAAGAAGAGGTGCTGTAATAGAGGCGGCCGAGGCTTTCAGTAGCGGCCCTCAACGGATGAGCCGATGGAAGGGAGCAAAGCTATGGGATCAATTGGGCCAATGGGAACGGGCAGTGGCCCTTTATCGGGAGTTGGCCCAGACAGCAGGGTCCTATCAGGAGGATGCCGCCTATCGAGCCTATATCCTCATGACCCGAAATGGTCAGGCTGAAGCTGAATCTATGGCTGCACTTCTTGAAGGTCAACCTGCATGGATGGCCCGTGCGGGAAGGGAAATGAACTGGCAGGTAAAGGCTTTCTCTTATGAAAAATCACGAACCTTGGAAACCATAGAGGCATTTTTTAACAATGGTAGAGAAGACCTGGCGGCTATAGAATTGGCCATAGCTGAAAAGCATTCTGATATGGCGACGAAGCTGGCCCTGGGAGATTGGTATCTGGCCCAGGATAACTATAGTGAAGCGACAAAATGGGGGATTAGGGCATTGAATCAGGAGCCCGCTGAAAGAGCTTATCAACTGGCCTATCAAAAACCATATGAGGAGCTGGTATTAAAGGCGGCCCAGGAATTTGAAGTAGACCCCTACCTGATTTGGGCAGTAATGCGGGAGGAAAGCCATTATAATGCTAATGCTGTCTCCTGGGTAGGGGCCAAGGGATTAATGCAGATTATGCCCGCCACAGGGCAGGATATTGCCCATCGACTAGAACTGTCCATAACAGAGGAGGACTTTTTTAAGCCTGAAATCAATATCCGTTTTGGGGCCTACTACCTTGGCCGTATGCTAGCGATGTTTGAGGGCAATATGGACAAGGCCCTTGCAGCCTATAATGGAGGCCAGGGAAACGTGAGAAAATGGGAAAAAAGTGACCTGGGCAGCAATCCAGAGGATTTTCCCACGGCCATCACCTTTTTAGAAACCCAACGATATATTACCAAAGTAGCCAACAGCTACCATACCTATAAATGGCTGTATGAAGGAGACCAATAGTAGAAACTAAAGATTTTAATGACTTTTTTAAGGAAATAGATTATAATTTTTAAAGATTCTATTTGTAGCTGAAAGGATTTCGAGAAAATGGAGCATAATCGTAATTTAACAGAAGGTAGCATTGCCAAGGCATTAATAACCTTAGCCCTTCCCATCATGGGAACCTCCTTTATTCAAATGGCCTATAATATGACCGATATGATTTGGATTGGAAGGCTGGGAAGTATTTCTGTGGCTGCCGTAGGCACCGGAGGGTTTTTTACATGGTTAGCCATGGCATTCATTATCCTTCCCAAAATTGGAGCAGAAATCGGTGTGGCTCAATCCCTCGGAAGGGGAGATCACAAAGGGGTTAAACGTTACGTTAGACATACAATGCAGCTGGTAATATGTTTGGCAGTACTCTATAGCTTAATACTCATTGTCTTTAGGGACCCCCTCATTGGATTCTTTAATCTCGGTGACCCAGCGGTTATCACCCAGGCAAGAGACTATCTAACCATTATAGCAGCGGGGCTGATCTTCTATTTTATCAACCCTGTCTTTACGGGGATATTAAATGGCCAGGGGGACAGTGGAACTCCCTTTAAAATCAATGTAGTTGGTCTAATCATGAATATGATTCTTGATCCCCTGCTAATTTTTGGCCTTGGCCCCATACCAGCCATGGGAGTGAAGGGGGCAGCCATTGCCACAGTTTTTTCCCAATTCGTTGTCAGTATGCTGTTTATCAGTTCCCTAGAGAAGAAGGGGGATTTGTTCAAGGACTTAAGATTGTTGGCGGCACCGGATTGGGATTTTCTAAAGGGCATTATTAGATTAGGGCTGCCGGCAGGGCTTCAAAGCGGACTTTTTACCATATTTGCCATGATCATTGCCAGAATTGTATCGGAATGGGGCTATACAGCCATTGCTATTCAAAAGGTAGGGTCTCAGGTGGAGGCAATTTCATGGATGACCGCAGGGGGCTTTTCCACCGCCCTGGGAACCTTTGTGGGACAAAACTATGGAGCAAAAAAATGGGATCGAATTTATAAAGGCTATTTTATTGGCTTAGCCATTGTGGGAGCCATCGGAATAGGGGCTACAATTCTCTTGACCCTGGGGGCCAGACCTGTCTTTTACTTCTTTATTCCTGGCGAAGAAGGGGGAATCGCTTATCTACGGATATTAGGTGTATCACAGCTATTTATGTGTATTGAAATTGCCACGGCAGGGGCCTTTAACGGTCTTGGGAAAACTGTGCCTCCTTCCGTTGTGGGGATTGTAATGAACGGTTTGCGTATTCCATCTGCTCTGATTCTTTCTAAATACCTGGGGTTAAATGGCGTATGGTGGAGTATTAGTTTAACCAGTGTTTTCAAGGGAATTATCCTGACAACCTGGTTTGCAGTTCTATTGCTAAGGCGTTATCAAAGGGTCAAAGAGCAGCAAGGACTTGAATCCTGTGAACCAAAGCTATCTCTAGAGAATTAGCAGAGCAAAGCAAAAGAGTTGAGGGTGATTAAACACCTTCAACTCTTTTTAATGCAATGGTTTCCTCCAAGGCTCTCGATAATTGATCAGCACAGGAGGTAGCCTTATTACCACAGGTGATTCCCTGCAGCTTTTCTATGGCTTCATTCACCTTCATACCTTCAATTAAGCGGCTAATGGCCAATAGGTTCCCTGGACATCCCGCATGAAAGACCACGTTCTTCACCCGATCTTGTTCAATATGAAAGGTAATTTTTTTAGTACAGACTGAGTTGGGAGTATAACTATACATGATGTGCCCCTTCCTTAAAATGTTCTCTATTTAATATTAAAGAATTGGCATTGAAGTGTCAAGCCTTTGGGTAAAGGGCCCAATTCCCTTCTCTGAAAATTGGAACGATCCTGCCGTCCCTTGTTTCGGCATCAATCTCCATTTCTGATGAGCCAATCATAAAATCAACATGGGTCAGACTGGTGTTGGCCCCTTTTTTCTCCAGCTCCTCCTGGCTGAGGGTTCCTCCCGCTTCAATACAAAGGGGATAGGCATTTCCAATGGCTAGATGTACCGAAGCATTTTCATCAAATAGGGTATTGAAAAAGATAACATTAGAATCAGAAACAGGAGAGTGATGGGGTACTAGGGCCACCTCTCCTATGTAATGGGAGCCTTCGTCGGTTTCAATGAGCTTTTTAAGGGTTTCATAACCCTTTTCAGCAGTGAAATCAACAATTTTTCCTCCTTCAAAGGTCAAGGTAAAGTTCTCAATGAGCTTACCACCATAATTCAAGGGCTTGGTACTGGTGACCTTTCCTTGAAGACTATCCTTAATGGGCATTGTAAAGACTTCCTCTGTGGGCATATTGGGAATAAAATATATCCCCTGTTCATTCCTTAAACCGCCCCCAATCCATAGATGTTCCTCGTGAAGGTCCAGGGATAAATCGGTACCACTGCTTCTGAAGAAAAGACGTTTAAATTTTTTCCCATTCAAATAATTCAGCTTTTCATTTAAGTGATCAATATGGGATTTCCATGCTTCAACAGGATCCTGCTGATTAACCCTGGTGACAGCGAAGATAAGGTCCCATAGCTTCGATACCGCATCCTCAGATGCTATCCCTGGAAACACCTTAGCAGCCCATTCCAGGGTGGGGACCGATACAACGGCCCAGCTCACTTTGCCAGATTGGGTATATTGTCTAAATCCCTTCATTGCCTTTGCAGCAGTCTTATTAGCCATGGCAATCCGCTCCGGATCTACCTCCTTCAACAGGTCAGGGTTGGTGGCAGCAACCGATAAAAAGCCGGCTCCTTCAGCAGCCATTTCTTCATACCCCTTGGCCTTCCACAGGGGATACTCGGTGAACGCCTCCTGAGGAGCGTGCAAAAACTTACTTAGGGTGATTTCTTCATCGCTCCAATCTACAAAAACATTTTTGGCACCTGTAGCATAGGCCTTCTTTGTTACCAGTCTGACAAAATCCGCTGCAGCAATGGGGGCCATAATGACGAGGGTTTGTCCCTTTTGAAGGTTAATTCCCGCCTTAACCGCCAGCTCTGCATACTTTTCAAGCTTCTGTGTAAATTGTTCCATTGGCAAAACCTCCCTTTTGTTATCATTATTTTATCATCGAATCAGAAATTTCACCATAGATTTTACCGGGAAAGACATAAGCGAACTTAAAAAAAATAATACCCTGGCCCTATAATCAATAATGCTGTTGACATAGGTTCCTTCTGCCCCTATGCTTTAAGGTAAGCCACAAATTATGCTTATATTTTTTAGTTTGGTGAATATATATTATAGAGCATAACTTGTCTTATAGGATAGGATTAAAAGGGGGAAGAAAATGGAGCGGATTAATGGAAAACATCTATTGGTATTGGCAGCATTAATTTTGTCCGTCAATTTCATTATGATGGCAGAATTTTTTCAAAGAGAGCAGGAAATTATCCTATCGGCTCAGGCAGCGGAGGTAAGCCCGGGGGAAATGAAGCAAACGACCCGAATTATTGGGAAGCCCCCTGAAGAAGAACCAAGGTCTGATAACACTAAATCCATGGAATCTGTGAAAACCGTCAAGGTAACCCAGGAATACCTAGATCAAATATTTCAGCAAAAAGAGGAGCGGATTGCCTATTTAACCTTTGACGACGGCCCTTCTCCCAATAATACCCCTAAAATAGTAGAGATTCTTGAGGCTGAGGAAATAAAGGCCACTTTTTTTGTACTGGGAAAACAGGCAGAGCTATATCCAGATTTGGTTAAAGAGATTCATAACAGGGGACATGTTATCGGAAACCATGGCTATTCCCATCAATATAAGCAGATATACAGCAGCATTGATTCCTACATGGCTGATATAAAACGGAGTGAAGCTATATTGAAGGAAATATTAGGGGAAGATTATGACTTACGACTTACCCGTTTTCCTGGGGGCTCCTTTGGTAAGAAAAAGGCACCCTTTCGTCGGGCAATAATAGAGGCCGATTATGTACACATTGATTGGAACGTGCTTAATGGCGATGGAGAAGTCGTTACCCCTACGGTGGATTATGTGATGGGCCGATTTAACGCCACCCTCAAGAAACAGGGAGCCATGGTAATACTTATGCACGATTCTGCCCCCAAGAAAGCCACCGTTGAAGCATTGCCAGAAATAATCCAGCAATTAAAGGAATCTGGCTATCGATTTGAAACCCTGCCCAGGACAATGGAATCGCCCCAGGAGGTTTCCAACATTGATGACAGACTTCTTTTCTAATCATAAAAAAGTAAGCATATTTATTTTGCAGACATTGTGATAGAATAGACCTAGAAGTATGTGAACATATGTACGGATTGGATAACGCGGCGTAGCCGCTTTGCTTTAGGGGTGAAGGATATGCAGAAAACCATAGACAAAAATATCAAGGTTTCCGTTAGACAGCTGGTGGAATTTGTACTGAGGGCAGGAGACCTGGATAGTCGCCTAATGGGAAGCGATCGGGCAGTAGAGGGAACCCGAGGCCATCAAAGAGTCCAGCGAGGCTATGGTGAAGGGGATCAGGCCGAGGTTTCCCTAACCTATTCCGTTACCCAGGGGGATTTTCAAATTGAGGTAAAGGGTCGGGCCGATGGGATACTTGTAGAGCGGGAAGCGATTATTATCGATGAAATTAAGACCGTTGCCAAGCCCCTTGAAACCTTGGGAGAGATGGATAATCAGCTCCATTGGGGGCAAGTAATGGTCTATGGCTTTATTTATGGACAGCAGAAGGGACTCCAGGAGATCACCCTTCAATTAACCTATTATCATATTTCCACTGAAGAAATTAAAAAAAAGAGACGGGTTTATCAGGTGACAGAGCTGGAAGTCTTTTTCTACGGTCTAATAGAGGCATATATCCGCTGGGGAGACCAAGTGGTCCAGTGGAAAGAAGTAAGGGACCAAGCGATAGATCAGCTGGAATTTCCCTTTCCAGTCTATCGTAAGGGGCAGCGAAGTCTTGCAGTGGGGGTGTATCGAACCATCAAGGAAAAAAGACGCCTATTTGCCAAGGCCCCCACAGGAATCGGAAAAACTATGTCTACCCTGTTTCCTTCCATCAAAGCCATGGGAGAGGGACATACCACTAAAATTTTTTATCTGACGGCGAAAACCATAGCCAGAAGGGTAGCAGAGGAGGCCATAGAAAGGCTCCTGGCAAAGGGATTGAGATTAAAATCCGTCACCTTGACGGCGAAGGATAAAATATGCTTTGAAAAGGATGCTCGTTGTAACCCCGATGAATGTCCCTTTGCAAAGGGACATTTTGATCGGATAAATGAAGGTCTTCATGATTTATTTCAAGAAGAAGACATGTATACCCGAGAGGTAATTGAACAATATGCCCGGAAGCATAGGCTTTGTCCCTTTGAGTTTTCCTTGGAAATTGCTCTTTGGGTTGACTGCGTTATCTGCGATTATAACTATGTTTTTGATCCACGGGTTTATTTAAGAAGATTTTTTTGGGAGAACAAGGAACCCTTCACCTTTTTAATAGATGAGGCCCATAATCTGGTGGATCGGGGCCGGGAAATGTTTTCGGCAGTCCTGGAAAAACAAGTATTTTTAGACATAAAGAATTTGTTAAAGGAACGGGGACAAGCTGTAGCCAAAAGGGCTAATCAAGTAAATAGCCAGATGCTTAAGCTAAAAAAACGCTTAGGTGAAGAGACCGTCTTTGTTGATAGACAAGCCCCTGAAGAAATCTATAGCAGCCTATATAAGTTTACAGAGGCTGCTGAGGAATGGCTGCTGGAAAATGAAAGGACCCCGGGGCACGAGGAATTATTGGAGTTGTATTTTAATGTAATTAGCTTTTTAAAGATGGGAGAGCTCTTTGATGAACGGTATGTAACTCTGTTGGAGCAACAATCGGGCAGGGACCTAAGGGTAAAGCTCTATTGTGTAGACCCTTCCTTCCTGTTAGGGGAGGCAGTAAATCGGGGCAGTGCTGCAGTATTCTTTTCTGGAACCCTAACTCCTATTGAATTTTACAGAAATCTATTGGGAGGAGAAGCGGATGATTATTCCATGGCCTTAAGCTCTCCCTTTAAAAGAGAAAATCTACTGCTGCTGGTGGCTGATCGGATATCTACCAAGTATAAAGACCGACAATGGAGCTATGACACCATTGTGGAATATATTCTTCAGGTGGTACAGGCCAAGATGGGAAATTATTTTGTATTTTTTCCCTCCTATCAATACATGGATGAGGTCTTTCAACGCTTTGAAAGCCAACATCCCCATATTAACACCATTAAACAAGCCCCCGCCATGGTGGAGGAAGAACGGGAAGCATTTTTGAATCACTTTACCTCCCGAGATCAGGAAACCCTGGTAGGCTTTGCAGTCTTAGGGGGAATATTCTCTGAAGGAATTGACCTGCCAGGGGAACGTTTAATTGGCTCTATCATTGTGGGCGTAGGCCTTCCTCAAATATGCACTGAAATTGATGTGATTCGGGACTACTTCCAGCAAAAAAACGGACAAGGGTATGGATATGCCTATCAATATCCGGGAATGAACAAGGTTTTACAAGGGGCAGGAAGGGTCATTAGAACAGAGCTGGACCGAGGAGTGGTACTGCTGATAGACAGCCGATACACAGATATCAGCTACCAAAGAATTTTCCCTGGGGAATGGGAGCAGTATTGTTCCGTGAAAAGTCCTGGAGGGTTAGTGGATCACTTGCAAAGCTTTTGGAGAGGAAAATAGAGTCAGGGTGTAAAGTAATAAAATTTAACATAATAATAATCAAAAGATGATTTGAATAGGATATGATAAAGATGATAGCTAGGTAGAATTGATGCGGATAGCGAAAAGTTCAATACATTTATGCTAATGGAGGGCTGCCAATGTTGAATGGATTGAAAATCAGAGAAATGAGAAATTCAAAGGGTTATACCACTCGTGATATGGCAAGGTTCACCCAAATATCAAAGAGCTATCTTGAGGAGTTGGAAAGAGGAGAAAAACTAAACCCGTCCCTGAATAAGGTGATTACTATTGCCAGGGTATTAGGAACAAAGGTAGATGAAATTATTATAAATGCAGAATAAATCAAGGGGGAGATAAATAGTTATCTCCCCCTGATTTATAATGATGTTTTAAGTTTTCAATCCAGGGTCACATAATATCGACCGATTCTGGCTTGATTAATAAAGATTCATGCTGTGAAACTGAGCCAGCATCGATTCACGGTGATTGGTTACCGCTCTAAGCTTAGCCTCATGTCTAAGGTTTTTTTGCTTTTTATGAAGCTTTACCCTGTTGACACTGATATTTATATTAAAATGGCTCAGTTTTACAGAAAAATTAATGATAGACATAGTTTTCATATACCTCCTGAATTGTTAATTCATAAATAACGAACCTCAAAATTTTTTATCAACTTTAATGAATATAATCTCATTATAAATTCCCTCCTTCTTTCGTATTGATACTACAGTTTTTCTCATCTTTTATCCTATGGCCCGCCAAGGCATTATATGTCCTCTTTTGCATTATTGACACAAAAACACCATAGAGAGTCCCTATGGTGTTTAAATATCATATATAGGCATGTAAAAAAGCCATATAAAGTATTTAATCAATAAATAATAAAAGCCATAGGAGTTTACACAACCTATGACTCAATATCCACTATTAAGAACGTTATCAAAGAAAAACGTTAGTAAAGCTGAGACATAGGCCGTGCCAAAATAATAATTAAATTTTCTTGGATGAACAAACTATTTTTCATCATGTCACGACCTCCTTTCCAAATTTAACGTAGTTAATTTTTACCTACAAAGGTATTATATGCTAATCCAGAACATATTACAACAATTAAATGAAAATGTAATGAAATTGTAATATTTTTTGTAGGTTAGGGGTAAACAGAAATTGTTTTATTGAAGTCTTAGGTTACATTCATAAAATGGGGGAAAAGGGGAAAAATAAAGCCCTAACATGAACGAAGAGGTGATTTATGGAACCGTTAGTCCTATTGACTCGAAATGAACGTGTTGAAAGCATCCATAGGGGCTTATTGTGTGTAATGGATGGCGAAAAAAATATGAAATATCATTTAGGTAACCCCGAAACCCTTATTTATATCCGATCTACAGCCAAGCCTTTTCAAGCCCTGCCCTTGGCCCTATCTGGGGCAATGGAAAAGTATGATTTAACCCTAAGGGAGCTGGCGGTGGCCTGTGGCTCCCATAGCGGTCAGCCTTTCCACTGTGACACAGTTCGGTCTATGCTGGCAAAGCTCTCCCTTACGGAGGATGATCTAGATTGTGGCAGCAGTCAGCCCTATAATAAGCATGAGCAGGAAATTCTGCTCACCCAAGGAAAAAGACCCAGTCCCCTCCACAATTGCTGCTCAGGAAAACATGCAGCTATGCTGGCTCTATGTAAATATTATGATTTTCCAATCAAGGGATATATTGAAAGACAACATCCTGTACAACAGCTGATTCATGAGACTCTAGCATCCTTATTGATGGTAAAAAAGGAAGCCATTCCCCTGGGGATTGATGGCTGCGGGGTACCCAGCTATGTGATGACCCTTAGACAGCTTGCCTTCCTGTATACAAGACTCACCGAAGTAAGCGAGGTAAATCAATACAGTAAGGGGATCGGATTAATCAGAAGGGCTATTCTGACCCATCCTGAGATGATCAGTGGGGAGGGGGAATTCTGTACAGAGCTAATAAGTGCTGCAAAGGGAAGGGTTATTGGGAAAATAGGAGGAGAAGGGGTATACGCCATTGCACTACCCCAGAGAGGACTGGGGATTGCACTGAAGATTGCCGATGGAAACGAAAGGGCAATTTATCCTGCTGTGGTGGCATTATTAAAAGAATTAAAGATATTAGATGATGAAATGCAGGATGCCCTAAGGGAATGGGCATATCCCCCATTAAAGAATCACAGGGGTACGGTGATTGGCTATACTATCCCGGTCTTTGATATTCCAAAGGAGCAAGGAACTGAGCTGGGACAAGATTTTATTTGGACCAGGCATCATCTATAAAACAGCACCACCCATGGGCGGTGCTGTTTTAGATAAATAGCTGCATATCTGAATTAAGGGCATCCTGTAAATACTCCTTGGCATCTACAATTTCCAGCTCTGGTATAAATTCCTCCTGCTTAAAGCCCATTACCTCAACAGAAAGGCGGCAGCCATAGAACTTAACGCCTTTTTTCCTGGCTCCCTTTAGAAAGGCCACCAGGGGTGGAGCATCGTCCTCATCCATCATTTCCTTTAGCATTTCCTTTCCAATACCGGCAAAATTCATCTTTGAAAGGGGCAGCTCCTCGGGGCCCTTGGGGGTCATCATGCCAAAGAGCTTTTCATAGGTACTTTTATCCTCCTGGGTATAACTCTCGGGATCCCGTACCAGGAATAGTCCCCAGAAGGCGAAGAACATGGTCACCTCAACATCCATTTCCCTTGCAGAATTGGCCAATATTAGTGCGGCCATAGCCTTATCATAATCGCCGCTGAACATAATTAAATTCATTTTTTGAGTCAATTGAAACAGCTCCTCTATGCTGATATTCTCACTATAAAGCCTGTAAAAAACAATTTTTCCTATAGGGCTAGTGTTACCCGAGGAGCTGAAAAATATAATAAAAAGAATAGTAATAAAAGGTACCTCTATTAAAAATAATCAGGAATCCTTTGGTAAAGGGCAAAATAATAGGCAGAAAAATCAGAGATGTGCTTTAACAGATGAATAAGGCGATCTACCTCCTGATAAGTATTGTAACAACCAAAGCTAACACGAACCATACCGGGATGAAATAAAGAGGGATCGGCTATTCGCATATCAATTTCCTCTTGAGTAATACCCATAAGCCCTTGAATATAGGGCTGAGCGCAAAAACACCCGTTTCGTAAGGAAATTCCCCCCTCCATAGAAAGGATTTTTGCTAATAACTGATGGGGAAATCCCTCCAGGTTAAATGGGATAATAGAAACACGATTACTCAGGTCTTGAAAATCCCCATAAAGCCTCAGACCGGGAATTCTTTGAAGACCATCTAGGGCGTGGGCCATAAGCTGCTGCTCGTAGGCCTCAATATTTTCCAGTCCCATTTCTCGAAGACAGGTGATAGAAGCTTTAAGGGCAGCGACACCAATCAGGTTAGGGGTTCCAGCCTCCTCCCTCTGGGGAAGTTCATTCCAATAGACATCCCTTGGGGTGACCAGGGAAACAGTACCGCCCCCAGGCATATGGGGAGGTTTCAGAGAAAGGGATATTTTTGGCCCCACCAACACCCCTGTACCAAAGGGAGCATACATCTTATGGGAAGAAAAGGCCAAATAATCAATGTGCTCCGGTGAACTATGGGGCTTCATATCCACTGGAGAGTGGGGAACCAATTGGGCACCATCCACCAAAATTTCTGCGCCATGTTCATGGGCAAGGGCCGCAATCTTATGTATGGGATTTTTGTAGCCTGTTACATTAGAGGCCCCTGTAACTGCCACGAGCCTAAGGCGGCCCCCATACTTTTTAAGCTTCGTCTCTAAATCATCCATGGATAATTTACCCTTGGAGTCCGTGGCAACATAATCTACCTGGAAGTAGCGGCGCCAGGGCAAATCATTGGAATGATGCTCCATTGATGTAGTTAAGATTACGTTTTTCTCACTATCAGAAGCTAATAAGTAGGCCGCCTTATTGATTGCTTCTGTGGTATTTTTAACAAATAGAACCGTATCCTCCTTTAGATTAGCCTTGACAAAGTGGGCTACAACCTCTCTGACCGATTCATAGTATTGGGAAACAAGCTGGGACTTGTATCCAGAGCCGCGATGAACAGAGGCATACCATGGGACTAGATTAATGATTTCCTGTAAAACCCCATGAAAGGGTGGGGTTGTGGCTGCATTATCAAAATTAATAGCCTTGACATGCTGCCCATTCCTTAAGGGAACCATTGTATCGTTACCCGTTACCAGGCTTCGATAAGGCAGATTTTCCATTTTATAGATCATTCTGTCACCTACTCAATTTTTCTTTCTAATCATTTTATGTAATCTCCCGGTTAATGTGATTGTTTCTGTAAATAAACCAAATCAATAAGGGACCCGGTATCCCTGGATAACTGAGTCTCTATTAAATAATATTCTATTTTACTGCCTGGGGCTATAGCTTAAATCTCTTGATTAGCTCATCGAGATCCTGAGCCAGCTGTGCCAGGTGTTGACTTGAATTAGCCACCTCCTCTATGGCAGCCGCCTGCTCCTCAGTAGAGGCTGAGGCTTCCTCAGTTCCCGCCGCATTTTCCTCGGCAATGGCTGACAGGCTTTGAATAACCTCAAGCAATTGATTTTTCATTGAGGCCATGCTTTCACCAGAGACATTGAGCTTAACGATAATATCCTTAGTGGTCTCAACGGCAGCAGTAATGCCTTCAAACTTTGCCTGGGCCTCCTTTACGCTATTGGTCTGGGTTCTCATAATATCGGTTTTTAAATGCTCCATAGTTAATACTGCATTATTTGTTTTTTGAGAAAGTGAAGCAACAATACTTTTAATTTCCTCAGTAAATTTACTTGATTGCTCTGCCAGCTTTCGAATCTCGTCAGCCACCACGGCAAAGCCCCGGCCCGCTTCTCCAGCTCGAGCCGCCTCAATAGCAGCGTTTAAAGCCAGCAGATTTGTTTGATCAGCGATGCTTTGAATCATTTGACTTGCTGTTACGATCTGTTGTGCACCCTCATCGGTATCCGTAATGACTCTGTATATCTCCTCCACGGCCCCGTTGCTTTCCGTAGTTTTTTCCACCAATATTTTGATGGTTTCCATTCCTTCTTCCTTAAGGCGAATTACCTCATCAGAAGAAAGATTTAATTCTGTCATACAATCCTGATTATGTTCTAAAACCTGTCCCATTTGAAGCATGGACTTAATCAAACATAATTTTACATGACTTTATTAAAAATAGGACGATAATAGTAAAAAAGACCTGTATCTTTTCATATCGTAGTCATAAGGTATCATTAATAATTACTAGGGTGTGTCTGAATACTCCAAAGGGTGCAGATTTTACTGAATTTTTGTTTTAAGCAAAGCGCTTTTTTGAAGGCATACTAGGGGTACGTCAAGGAAAAGTAACGCCGCGTGGGACAAAAAAGCGGTGAAAGATGTCGTTGAGTGGATTTTCAGACACGCCCTAATCAATAAGCTACATTTAAATGAAATTTCTAATGAAAAAACCCACTGATTGATCGTCAGTGGGTTAAGGATATATTTTCAGTTAAAGCTTCAGTTCTGCTTGATAAAGGGACTTTAGCTGGTCAACTCGATCATAGTAGGCCTTTTGCTGCTTAAGTGACAATAGATGCTGTGTTAATTGGGCCTCAATATCATCAAAGGGAGTGGTTGCGGCTTCCTTTTTTTCAACTACCTTAATAATATGGCTGCCAAATTGAGTCTTTACAGGCTGGCTAATCTCACCTGTAGCCATGGCAAAGGCAGCTTCCTCAAATTCAGGCACCATTTTACCCCTGGTAAAAAACCCAAGATCGCCGCCTTTAGCGTTGGAAGGACACTTGGAATACTTCTGGGCAGCCTCTTCAAAGGATACCCCTTCACCGATTTCTTTTAAAACAGCCTCGGCCTTAGCCTCATCCTCAACAAGAATATGGCTTGCACGGACAGACGCAGGATCAACAAATTGCTCAGGGTGTTCATCGTAGTAGGTACGGGCTTCCTCCTGACTGATGTGAATATCCTTCATCAGTAAATTAATGGCATACTGCTTTAAAAGATTTTCCTTTAGCACCTCTACCTCCTTTAAAAAGCCATCCTCTTGATCCAATTGATTTTTCTTAGCATCAAGGTAAAATAATTCTTGGCAAACTAGCTCTTCAATAAGCTTTTTCTTACCTTCCTCTGAAGAAAATTGCATTGCTCTTTGAGGGTCAAGGCTTTTAAGCACCTTTTCAACATCGGCCTCAGTGAGTACCTTCCCGCCAACGGTAGCAAGAACCTGGTTTTTTTCCATAGCATAACGCTCCTTTTTAATTAAATTTCTATGCCATCATATCAAAAAAAGCTGTCTGTGTCCAATAGTTAAGTACCTTTAATGGGGAAAGCAAAGCCTGACGACTGCCATTTTTAGTCTGCTAGTATAGATCTGCCTTTTTTGGTTCAGCAAGCAAAAAATGAAAAAATTAAATCAAAGGGCATTTACAAAAGGAACAATAAAATATATCCAGATATTATTACCTGATCATATAAATTAACTCATTGCTATTATGTTAATTATAAGCCATTAAACTACTTTCACTCCCAATATAATTTCTTGACGATAGAAAAATAAACCGCTATAATTATTACTAGGTACTAATTGATTAGTGACAGCTAAAGCGAATCCAGAAGTTAAAATAAACATTTAGGTGAGGAGACGATTAAATGAAATTGCCAGCTTTGCGAATCGGCCATTTGTTTGCCAATATTCCCATTTTACAAGGGGGGATGGGTGTCGGTGTTTCCCTGTCGAGGCTGGCATCAGCCGTGGCCAATGAGGGTGCCATTGGCGTTATATCCGGAGTACAGATTGGTTTTAGGGAGCCTGATTTTGAGACTAATTGTGATGAAGCCAATGTTCGTGGCCTGAGAAAGGAAATCAGAAGGGCAAGGGAATTGAGTCCAGAGGGGATTCTGGGAGTAAACCTGCTGGTGGCAATCAACAATTATAAGGAAATGGTGAAGGCTGCCGTAGAGGAAAAGATAGACCTGATTATTTCCGGTGCAGGCTTGCCCACAGAACTGCCTGTCTTGGTGAAGGGTTCTAAAACTAAAATTGCTCCAATTGTATCATCGGGTAAGGCTGCTGCCCTAATTGCCAAGCTATGGAATAAGAAATTTGATTATACCCCTGATCTGGTCATTGTGGAAGGTCCTGAGGCTGGGGGGCATTTAGGCTTTACCATGGAACAGTTGGAGAGAGGAACTCATCGAAGCCTTCCGGAAATTGTTTCAGAGGTAATAGCGGCCCTGGGTCCCTATCGGGAGAGCAGCGGCAAAGAAATACCGGTAATTGCTGCTGGGGGAATCTATAGGGGGCATGATATCGCTCAATATTTGAAGCTGGGAGCAGCAGGAGTACAGATGGGAACCCGGTTTGTTGCCACAGAGGAATGTGATGCGAGCCTTCAATATAAGGAGGCCTATCTAAAAGCCAACAAGGAGAATATTCAATTGGTGAAAAGTCCTGTCGGAATGCCGGGCAGAGCCCTTTCCAATCCCTTTATTAAGCGGGTTGCATTGACTAAAGATCCCATTACTAAGTGTTATCAATGTCTTAAGCCCTGTAAGCCCGCTGAAAGCCCCTACTGTATTTCTACTGCATTAATTAGAGCGGTAAAGGGAGATCCCGATAATGGGTTGGTTTTTGTGGGAAGCAATGCCTATCGATTGAATAAGATTGTTAAGGCGAGAGAATTGATCCAGGAGCTAGTTCAGGAGGCTGAGCTTGCCCTAACCTAAAATTATGTAGCTTTAAAAGCCAGGAATCCAGAGTGTTTTGTACTCTGGCTCCCTGGCTTTTTAGTAACTTTTTAGGGTTCTACAAAACAGCATTATCAGGTCAGGACTGATCAAACCATAATGATATAAGAAAATCTCATTAATGAAAGATTCAACAAAAAAAAATCATATGTTTTAAAAATATTATAAAAATAAAAATCGCATTATGAATTTTTACTAACAAATAAATATAAATACAGATTGTGTAAAAGAGTATTTTGTTGAAACAGTGCCTATTTTATTATATAATTGTTTTTAATATTAGTTCAGATAAATATTAGTATATTTGAATAAAAATACACAACATTATAGTGAAAATTTTAAAATTTGACAGATTGGAAGTGTTAAAAATCATGGCTATTCAGAAATTTAAACGGGTTTTAGTTGCAAATCGTGGTGAAATTGCCATACGTATTTTTCGAGCCTGTAAAGAGCTTGGTATACGAACCGTTGCCATCTACTCTAACGAAGATAAGACCGCTCTTTTTAGGACCAAGGCTGATGAATCCTATTTAATCGGAAAAAACAAGGGCCCCGTTGAAGCCTATTTAAGTATTGACGAAATAATTAACCTAGCCCTGAAAAAGGGAGTTGACGCTATCCATCCGGGCTATGGTTTTTTGGCTGAAAACCCTGGATTTTCTAGAAAATGTATGGAAGCTGGGATTGTTTTTATTGGGCCAGACTACAGAATGATTGAAAAGCTGGGGGATAAAATTCAATCGAAGCTTGTGGCTAAGGAAGCCCGAGTACCTGTCATACCCGGGGTAGAAAAACCCATAACCAATGAAGGAGAAGCAATGGAATTTGCAAAGCTCTGTGGTTATCCGGTAATGATTAAAGCCGCAGCGGGAGGCGGTGGACGGGGAATGAGAATCGTTCATCGTGAGGAAAAATTGATAGAAGCCTTTCACAGCGCAAGAAATGAAGCGAAAAAGGCCTTTGGGGTAGAAGATATATTCATTGAGAAATATTTAGAAAAGCCCAAGCATATTGAAGTACAAATCCTGGGAGATCAGCATGGGAATATTGTCCATCTTTATGAACGAGATTGTTCTATTCAGCGTAGACATCAAAAGGTTGTGGAATTTACTCCAGCCATTACCTTAACAGAGGAAAAGAGAGAGACAATATGCCAGGATGCAATTAAAATAGCAAGGGCAGTGGACTATAGTAATGCCGGAACAGTAGAGTTTTTGGTAGATAGGCACGGAAATCATTACTTTATTGAAATGAATCCCAGAATTCAAGTAGAGCATACGGTAACTGAGATGGTGACAGGCTACGATATTGTTCAAAGCCAAATCTTAATAGCCCAGGGGTATTCCTTGGCTTCTCCTGAGGTGGGAATCTATTCACAGGAATCCATTCAGCCCAGGGGCTATGCCATTCAATGCCGTGTTACTACTGAGGACCCAACAAAACAATTTGCTCCCGATACGGGTAAGATTGACGTATATCGTAGTGGTTCAGGCTTTGGTATAAGGCTTGACGGCGGAAACGGCTTTACGGGAGCAGTGATTAGCCCCTACTATGATAGTTTGTTGGTTAAGGTGACCTCATGGGCAAGAACCTTTGAGGATGCTGTTAGAAAATCCACTCGCTCCATTAAGGAATTATCTATCTCTGGGGTAAAAACCAATACAGGATTTTTAATTAATGTACTAAACCACGAGGATTTCCTTAAGGGAGCTTGTCATACAAATTTTATTGTAGAAAATCCTTCTCTCTTTGACATAGCAGCCAAGTCTGACAAGGAGCTAAAGGTGCTAACCTATTTAGGAAATAAGATTGTCAACGAAACCCTTGGTGTTAAACGAGAATTTGATGTGCCTGCAATACCTAAGGTGGTTCGTCCCGAAAATTTAAGGGGAACAAAGCAGATACTGGATGAAACTGGCCCTGAGGGACTGGTAAGATGGATAAAACAGCAGGATAATTTGCTTTTAACTGATACCACTATGCGAGATGCACACCAATCCTTGATGGCTACCAGGGTAAGAAGCCGAGATATGATTAAGATTGCCAAAGCCACTTCGGTTTTAGCTAAGGAGCTTTTCTCCATAGAGATGTGGGGGGGAGCTACCTTTGATGTGGCCTATCGATTTCTAAAGGAATCTCCTTGGGAACGGCTGGAGGAGCTTCGGAGAAAAATCCCAAATCTATTGTTTCAAATGCTCCTTAGAGGCAGCAATGGTGTCGGCTATAAAAATTATCCCGATAATGTAATCCGTGAATTTATTAAGCAGTCAGCCAATTCAGGCATCGATGTATTCAGGATTTTTGATTCCTTGAACTGGCTAAGGGGAATGGAGGTTTCCATTGAAGAGGTCATAAAAAGTGGCAAGATTGCAGAAGCGTGTATCTGCTATACTGGAGATATTTTAGATTCCACCAGGGATAAATATACACTAAAATATTATGTAGACATGGCCAAGGAAATAGAAAAAACAGGGGCCCATATTCTGGGGATAAAAGACATGGCCGCATTGTTGAAGCCCTATGCTGCTCAAAAGCTGATTAAGGCCTTGAAGCAGGAAATTAGCATTCCCATTCACCTCCATACCCATGATACCAGTGGCAACGGAGTAGCCACCCTATTGATGGCCGCCGAGGCAGGGGTTGATATTGTAGATACTGCCTTTAATAGTATGTCTGGTTTGACGAGCCAGCCTGCTTTAAACTCGGTGGTGGCAGCCCTGGAAAACACATCAAGGGATACCCTGATTAACCTGGATGCTGTCGAGGAAATATCTAATTATTGGAGTGCTGTAAGACCTGTCTATAGTCAATTTGAGTCAGAACTGAAATCTGGTACAACAGAAGTATACAAATATGAAATCCCCGGGGGCCAATACTCGAATCTTAAGCCCCAGGTAGAAAGCTTTGGTCTGGGCCACCGATTTAAAAAGGTAAAGGAAATGTATAAGACCGTTAATGAGATGGTTGGTGACATTGTCAAGGTTACCCCCTCCTCTAAAATGGTTGGAGATATGGCCATTTTCATGGTTCAAAATGAGCTTACCCCTGAAAATATTGAGGAAAAGGCCAAGGATTTGACCTTCCCCGATTCTGCCGTAGCCTATTTTAAAGGAATGATGGGTCAGCCCATGGATGGTTTTCCAAAGGGGCTGCAGCAGTTGATTCTAAAGGGAGAGGATCCGATCACCTGCCGTCCAGGTGAATTACTGGAGCCAGCGGATTTTGATGGGATTCAGCAGCACCTAAGGGAGCAACTTGGTATCGAGCCCAATATGAAGGATACCCTAAGCTATGCTCTTTATCCAAAGGTATTTGAAGAATACCTGATCAGTAGAAAGGAATACGGAGATTTAAGCCGAATGGGAAGCGATGTTTTCTTCCATGGACTCCATGAGGGAGAAACCTGTGAGGTGGAAATCGCCGAGGGAAAAATACTCATTATTAAGCTTGAGGAAATTGGCAAGGTGGATTTAGAAGGGTATCGTAGACTGGTCTTTGAAGTTAACGGAAATCGCAGAGAAATTACCATCCATGACAGGGCCAGCGGGGCGAAGGAAAAGCAGAGCTTTATTCAGCTGGCTGATCCTGATAATAAGCTGGAGATAGGGGCCAGTATACCTGGTATGGTACGAAAGGTATTGGTTAAGGAGGGAGAAGCAGTAAAGGAAGGTCAAAGTCTAATGGTTATTGAAGCTATGAAAATGGAGACCAATATTCAATCCACTATGGAGGGAATCGTTGATTCAGTCATTGTCAAGGAAGACCAGCAGGTAAAGACAGGGGAGCTTCTTTTAAAGCTAAAATAGTTAAGCCCTAATGAAAATCAGCAGTCTTTTAATTCCAAAGCTGCTGATTTTTATCATTAAAATGGCCTCATTAAAAAAATAATAATTTATATAAAAATTAATGAAGGAAATAAGTTTTTCTAATAGAATTGGTAACCAACAAACATGCTATATTATTTTTTTCCTGCAATATTATGTTGGTAATTAAGGGAAAAATTTACTATAATATACTAGGTGATAAATTTTTATAATTGGAAATGAGGGTAAGCTTTAATGGAAAATGTAAATGAAGAAATAAAAGTACTCAAGGAAAAAATAGAGGAGGCTAGGGCCCAATTAAACCAAATGATTAATAAGAATAACGATGAGGCATTTAATGAGGAGATTATTGCACTGAGCCAGGTTTTAGATGATTTATTAATGGAATACATAAAAAAGTCAGCGAAAAAATAATTCTGTCCCTCTGATTATCAACTCCCTGCTGATAAATCTTTAGGTAAACACCTTAAATAAAAGACTTAAACATATTAGATTGATTTTTTGACTCCTTCAATCAGTCAAACCTGCCTTATTTCAGCTCTCATAATCCTTATGAAAACAAGTTTTTCTTCCCCACGCTTCTTGGTGTTTTTTATAAAAAGAGATTCTCATAGTAATTAGGGTGTGTCTGAATACTCCGAAGGGTGCAGATTTTACTGAATTTTTGTTCCAAGCAAGGCGCTTTTTTGAAGGCATACCAGGGGTACGTCAAGGAAAAGCAACGCTGCGTGGGACAAAAAAGCGGTGAAAGATGCCCTTGAGTGGGTTTTCAGACACGCCCTAAATAATGTATCTGACTTTTTCGATTATATATTGTTATTTGTATGAATAGATTACATTATATAAGAAAAAGGGGGATAAAGACTTGTTTAATAAGACCATGTTTATTGTTATTAAACTAAATAGAAAGCTGGGAATTACAGCGATTATAGTTGTATTGTTAGTGACTTCATGGTTCCTACTACCCCTGCTTGATCCGGTTTTGAGTACAATTGAGGCCACCACAGTGGTAATTGATCCAGGCCATGGAGGAATAGATGGGGGCTCAAGCTTTGGAGACCTTCTGGAAAAGGATATTAATCTGGCAGTGTCATTAAAGCTTGAGAATATACTCAAGAATGCCAATATAAGCACTGTTATGACCAGGGATGAAGACATTTCTCTAGAATCAAAAAGTGATATACAATCATCAAGGTATCGGAAAGATTTACATGCCAGAAAACAGATCATTAATAAAAATGCAGCCCTTTTCGTCAGTATTCATGTTAATGCCCATAAAAGTTCTAATGCCAGGGGAATTTATGTTTTTCATTATCCCAATGCTGGGGCCAGTCAGCAGCTGGCAGAGGAAGTACGTATGTCGATTAATGCTTTAGTTATTGATCAGTACCTGGATACTGACGAAATAAAGGTTAAAAGGGGTGAAGCCGATTATTATGTTCTAAGGGAATCGAAAGTGCCCGGTGTAATTATTGAAATAGGCTTTATTACCAATAGTGAGGATCGAGAGCTGATTCAAGAAGAAGCATATCAAAATCAAATGGCTGTGGCCATTGCCCAGGGAATAATTAATTACATAGCCAAAAATAACTGAAATTGAAGATGCTTTATAAAATATAACAGCCACGGAGCCGTGTTTAATGCTCCGTGGTTTTTTATTGTTGAATATTAGGGGGTTTCTCGGGAAAAGGGTACACTTTAAAGGTTAGATACATAAAATAACATAGAAATAAATGACAATCATAAAAATTATCAGCTAAAAGAGAAACAAATGCATGCAGAAACTGTTCCCAATAAAACAGAAGAGGAAAAGCAATAAGGGGGTGGTTATTTTAATAGTGGTTGAAGGTGAGGAAGTTAAAAATGATGATAGGATTTACCTGTATAAGCTAAGCAATGAAAATCATCCATCTAAATATGTAAGCCTTATATGCAGGAGATTTTTTAAGCAATTCTTTAATAACCGTTTTAACTAATACTTTAGATTTTTTTAAAGGAGCGATTGGTATATGAATAAAGATGACATCAGAAGAGATAAAAAAGATTGCTGCTGCAATGGCAATCGGCATGATATTAAGCGAAGCAGTATGCTTTATTGTAAATATTCAACACCCTGGTGGGGAAAATGCTGTCCTCCAGGTAAATTTTGCCCAACAGGGGCAACAGGTCCAACGGGCCCAACAGGTCCAACAGGCCCAACAGGTCCAACAGGTCCAACGGGCCCAACAGGCCCAACAGGCCCAGAGGGAGGCCCAACAGGTCCGACGGGTCCCACGGGTCCAACAGGTCCAACAGGTCCAACAGGTCCAACAGGCCCAACAGGTCCAACAGGTCCAACGGGTCCAACAGGTCCAACAGGCCCAACTGGTCCAACAGGCCCAACTGGCCCAACAGGTCCAACGGGTCCAACAGGTCCAACAGGTCCAACAGGTCCAACAGGTCCAACAGGCCCAACAGGCCCAACAGGTCCAACAGGTCCAACAGGCCCAACAGGCCCAACAGGTCCAACAGGCCCAACAGGCCCAACAGGCCCAACGGGTCCAACGGGTCCAACAGGTCCAACGGGCCCAACAGGTCCAACGGGTCCAACGGGTCCAACAGGCCCAACAGGCCCAACAGGTCCAACGGGCCCAACGGGTCCAACTGGTCCAACGGGTCCAACAGGCCCAACGGGAGCCACAGGAGCTGACGGAGCAACTGGTCCAACAGGTCCAACGGGAGCAACCGGAGCTGACGGAGCAACAGGAGCAACGGGTCCAACGGGAGCCACAGGAGCTGACGGAGCA